>JAEIGA010002895.1_pt1 | contig 27060 bp, 31 predicted proteins | sample 9270691 | NCBI WGS metagenome assembly JAEIGA01 (sample SAMN17057246, study PRJNA624740) | gut metagenome | biome: biome; isolation source: fecal sample | host: Bos grunniens | place: China: Xizang | collected 2019 | reverse complement strand
TCGGCAAGGCCCAGTTCACCGGCCTTGACCCTTCTGTAAGTTTTTTTCATGTTATCCCTAGTTGTTAAAAAGAGGCGACACCTTGCAGTGCCACCTCCACTCTTTTTAAACTGGGAACATGAACACTGCTGTGTTACGCTTATAAATATAGTATAATCATTGCGTAAAAACAAGGCGTAAATCGAAAAAAATTACAAATAGTGTACATTGAAAAAATTTACATGGAGCGCTGGAGCATCTGGAGCGGCCAAATTTGCGAAATTTCGAGGGTTGCTCCAGATGCTCCAGCAAATGGAAAAAAATGCTGGAGCACCCAAAATATGTCCAAAAAATGGCGTTTTTATAGCAATTTCGGCACTTCGTTAACGGATGTTTACAAAAGTGCTCCAGCAAAATTTTATTAGTTTGTATGTAAAATTTTGGGTTTTTTAAGCTAAAAACGGCATTTTTTCAAAAGTGCTCCAGCTGCTCCAGTATTTTTATTACTTTTACGTGTTAGAAGGAAAAAAATTTTTTTTTTAATAATATACTATATAATACCTAGAATTATAGAATACCCCGTTCCAGGCGATTTTGCCGGAGCAGCAAGTATGGACTAGTTTACCGCCAGGAGGTTCACCATGACCGATGAACAGAAGTTGAAGAAGGCGGAACGCGACCGCCGCTACCGTGAAAAGAAGAAACTCGCCGAGGCCGCGCTCGCCCCCAAGGAACCGTTTACTGTATCCGGCATGCCCGAGGTCCCGGCACCTGAACCGACCCCTCGCCCGCCCTTCCAACCGGTGAAGCCGCAGCCGGCAGAAATAGCCACTGCACCCTCGCAGCTTGACAGGATCGAGGCCCTGCTGCTCGAACTGGTCGAAACCAACCGTAAGCTCCACCCGAACATTTCAGAGGCCCTGGGTGGCTTCAAGGGCTAATTTTCATTAGGTACTCAGATGGTTACTTACATCATTTATACGAACAAGTCGGGCTCGTTCATCGTGCCCAAGGCAAAGGCGAAGCTCCCGAAGGAATTCAGCGCGTCCTTCGAAATCGATTCGCCTGTCGAAATCTGCAACCGCAGGTGCCGCCTATCCAAGCCGGTGAACACGGCAGAGGACGTTCAGGGCGTGCTCATGCGTCTTTTCGAGGCGAAGAAGGATGGCAACTCTACTTGCAAGGAAGTTGACTAGCCCGTAAACGCCGGCGCCGTTCGCGATTGTATTCCACTTTATGCGCACGGTGCAGTCTTTGGTATTCTCGGTCGCGTTCCCTATACTTGTCGATATTCAATTCTCGATGAATACGTTTATAGTCTGGATCTCGACTTCCCACCCCATGTATGGCTATGCAATCGTCGTGACGTTGGCAGTTTAGACCGTTCTCGCTGTAAGTTGTCCATCTTAGATTTTCGGCTGAATTGTTCAGCACGTTACGGTCGATGTGGTCTACAACCGGTTTCTGAGAAGGGTTGGGTATGAAGGCAGAAGCGATTAGTCTATGGATGTAGACATATTTCTTGTTTATCCTGGTATGGAGATATCCTTTCTTACCGCTTCGCGCTGTTATATCGAGGAAACGCAAGGTAGCCCTTTTCGATGGAACCGCTATGCGGCCATCGTCGAAAGCCCAGCAGCCTAATTCTGAAATCCATTTCATTGCACTCATGTTATAAATATAGCAAAATTTTGACTAATTTTTTGTTAGAGGTTTTTATGCCGGTGACGAAGAAAAAAAGAACGAAGAAAAATAAGCAGTCCATCGGCCTGGATATTTTCCATTGGGTCGGGGAAACACTAAAGAACGGTGTGGAGCTGTTCGAGGAATTCCAGATGATTCCTGACCCGGACTCTGGGGCGACAGTTCGCCGTGATACGCGAAAACTACGGGAAATCTGCATCGGCATCATCGGGACGGACAATGCCCGTGATTGGTATAGGGTGTGCCGCTGCGCGGCACCTCCGGGAGTAATACTGGAAGATTTCAATGAAAAACGTTGGGAAAATACATATGAAGATACTCTTGCCCTTGTAAGGGTGGCCCTTACGAAGGCACTTCTTCTCGAACGCGACCAACGTTCAGCAAGAACATTGCTCGATGTCCTTGAACGCCGCGACAGTGAAAGATGGGCGAAGAAGGACACTGGACGGAAGGTCGAAGTGACAGCGCCGGTCGACAAGGAAGGCGCCAAGGAATTCAAGGTAGCCTTTGTCGGAATCTAATGTAAACAAAAAGAAACACAAGGTCATAGAGAAGACCGATGGCGGCATCCAGGTCAACCTGATGAAGCACCAGCTCTCGGCGATGAACTCGAAGGCCAGGATCGCGGGCATCGTCGGTGGCCGTGGTTGCGGCAAGTCTATCTACCTGAGCGTCGAGGCGTTTTCCGAAATCATCCAGGGTCACCGCGTCCTTGTCATGGCGCAGAACTACAAGTCCCTGAAGATCAACATCTTCCGTGAAATCATCGAGCGCTTCAACGAGGCCAGCCTGACACCCAAGGTCAACTACTCCGAAATGTCCATCAAGTTCGGTCTCGGCGAATTGTATGGATTTGTTTACGAAGCATTGGATTCGACCCGTGGCGTCTCACAGGTCAAGTTGCTGCTCCTGGACGAGCTCGCATTCGCCCCCGTCGACCTGCTCAGTGTTGTCGCCCCGTGCTTGCGCGGCGCAGGCGGTTCACGCATCCGTTTCGGCACCAGCCCCAAGAAGGGTTCCGTCTGGAACAAGTTCTTCCGCGACCGCAGCGTCGAGAAGGAAGTCTTCACCGCTACAATGTTCGACAATACCGAGCTGGACGAAGAAGACTATGAAATGCAGAAGAACGCCATCAAGGACGAAATGCAGTACCGCCAGGAAATCCTCGGCGAAATCCTGGACGACGACGTGGAGTTCGCGGTCATCAAGTCCATCGACTACCCGCTCATAAAGAAACCGCAGTTCGGCATCCGCTCGATAGGCATCGACTGTGCAGGCGCGGGCCGCGACAGTAACGTGTTCCTTGTTTCCGACGACACCTGCATTCTCGAAAAGTTCAAGATAAGGGTGGCCGACACATACAAGATGCAGGCCACCGGCCACGAGCTTGTCGAGAAGTGGGACTGTCGTATCATCAATATCGACACCACGGGAGGCTTCGGAAACGGGACTTACGACATGCTGTCGAAGGACTTCCCTAAACTGGACGTGAACGGCATCAACTTCGGCGGGAAGCCGGCCCCGCCTCCCGGTGTCGGTCCCGACGGCAAGCCACTTGAAAGCCGCTTCCTGAACATCCGTGCGGACATGTACTTCCACCTCGGCGACGACATCCGCGACAACGGGTTCTTCGTCGACGACGACGAGATCCGCGAGGAACTCCAGTACCTGACCTACGACATCAACTCCTCCGGCAAGACATTCTGCTGCCCGAAGGAGACCATCAAGTCGCTCATAGGCCGGTCACCCGACTCCGCGGACGCCCTGGCCCTGAGCCGTTACAGGCCGCTGAGGGTCATACCGGTCATTTCCCCGTCGGAATCCCTGAACATAGCAATGAAGTTCGTGGGCATCTGATATAATTTTACGTCATGAAGTACGACGAATACATGGCCATGCTGGCCGGACAGCAATACAGATACGACGGGAGCGTCTTCCGCGACACCAAGGGGCGCCCCAAGTGCTATAACCCCGTTTTCCAGGACATCGTCTGCCGGATAAAGCGCCATGGCATGGCGAGCCTTTCACCGAAGGAATACGAACTCTACGGGCAGCTCGTGTTCACGCTGACACAGATCGTCCTCAACAACCAGAAATTCAAGTACCAGGACCCGGATATCCGCGAGGAATGCAGGACCGAGGCCCTGTGCGACCTCCTGCCGGCACTCCCGGTGAACTTCGACCCTTCGAGGGGCAGCACCGCGTATTCGTATGCTTTCCGCATCTGCTACACGTCGGGCATCCACGTGCTCGAACGCAAGAACAGGCGCCAGGACCTGGTCGCTAATTTAATTGAGAAAGAGAAGGACCTGGAGGTCGACTGCGGCCACCGGGTCGTAAATGCGTAGATAGGGGTTTTCTGAATGGCAACCGTCCGCGATATAATTGTAGAAGCAGCCGCTAGGGCAAACGTGTGCCCCAGGAAGCGTGCGCTCCCCGAGGATTTATTTATCGGGGGCCTCAACCTGTTCGACGGCGTCATGCAGGAATTTTCCAACAAGGCCTATGTCGACGCCTACAAGTCTTCCGTCGACTTCACTCCGCAGACGGAATCCGTGACGGTCGGTCTCGATGGTTCCGATGTCGAGGCGCCGAGGATCCAGCTGCCACGCAGGGTCCTGTACAAGTATCCGGGCGCTGTCGACTGGACCCCCATGGAGTTCATCGCATACGACGATTTTTATTCATGCCTTTATTCTGACTACATCGTGAGTTGGCAACCGGTGGGCGCCAACCAATATGCGCTCTATTTCAAGCCTAGGTTCCTTACGTCCAACCCCCAGTGCAGGTTAATCTATAACCTGGAAATGCACTTCGAGGACGGTGACGTGGTGAACCTCCCGACGCCGTACGTTGAACTCGTCACGCGCAACCTTGCATACAAGATGGCCGTCAAGTGGCCACGCGTGGACGAATCCAAGAAGGCGTCGCTAAAGTCGGAGGCCGACGACTTGGAGAAGAGCCTTACAGCCTCGAACGCATCCATGATGATCATCACCAGGGGTGGGACCGTCGGAGGTTCCATGCTGGCCGACATGCGTTCCGGTGCGTTCATCTCCAACCGCTACTTCTAGGAGGTAGGGGAGATGGGCAAGAAGGTCATCACGAACATCGTCGGGAGCACTTCCCGCTCGGACCTGGCCAAGCTCGGCCAGGGCTATTCCTTGAACATGTTCGAGGAAACGACGAACGCCAACGAGAACTACGTGGCCAAGGTGCTGCGGCCCATCAAGGGCTACACCAGGGTCTGCGACATTCCGGGCGTCTGCCGCGGGATGTACACCTGCTCAAATGGATACGACGGGCACCCGGCGACCTATGCCGTGTTCGGTTCTACTTTGTATGTAATCAAGCAGGACAGGACGGCATACTCGATTGGCGACCTGGCATACGGTTCCGAGCCGGTGCACTTCTGCGAGACGGGAAACAGGGAGGGGTTCCACAGCCACCTGGTCCTTGTCGACGGGACATACTGTTACGCCGTGGACACGCAGGTGCAGCTCGCCAACCAGCGCGAGGACTTCTCGCAAATCCAGCTCCCGTTCCTCGATTACGAACAAGGTATCACCATCAGGCCGAGCCACATCACCTACCTCTACGGTTACGTTGTATGTAATGACCAGGGGAGCGACAGCTTCTACGTGTCCTACCAGTTCCCCTTTGAACGCAACGACGCGGACAACGTGCTCGACAAGAACATCTTCCAGGTCGGCTCTGAGGAATGGGGATACGCGGGCCAGAGCCTGCAGGCCTACTGGGCACCCGACAACACTATCGCGCTCGTGGCCAACGGTTCGCGCCTGTACACCTTCGGCGAACGCAGCTACCAGATGTTCCAATATACCAGCGACCTCAACGCGCCCTTCAACAGCCCGGACACCGCGGCATACCCCATCGGCATCAAGGCGGTGAACAGCCTGTGCCAGCTGGGATCGACCGTGGCATGGCTGGGCTCGGCAGACATCGGCAACAACGGCATCTACGTGTTGAGCGGCAACTCCGCGGCCAAGCGCGTGTCCACCGCCGAGATCGAGCGCGAGATATCCAAGATGGCAATCGTCAAGGACGCGGTCGCGCAGATGTACCAGGACAACCAGCACATCTTCTATGTCATCACCTTCCCGTCTTCCGACGTGACTTACTGTTACGACCTTACCGAGGACAGCTGGTCGAACCGCTGCACCATCGACACGAGCAACGCCAAGCACGCGTGGAGGTACGGTTTCGCGACCATGAACGGTGACGGGCGGATATGGCAGGCATACGATGGCGGCATCGCCGAGCAGTCCGACGAGACGTGGACAGAACATGACGGCAACCCGATCCTGAGGCTCCGCAGGGGCGGTGTCATGCAGAGCGACTATGGTCGCTTCTATGTCGACATGATCGAGGTATTGACAAACAACGGCCAGTGCGAATCGCTGCCGGACGGGCGCCAGGCACGCATGATGATGCGGTTCAGCACCGACGGCGTTACTTGGAGCGACAGCGAGGTCGTGGACATCGGCAGCGCGGGACAGTATGATTACGACTGCGCGTTCTACGACTTCGGCATGGCAAACATATTCAACGTGGAACTGTCCTGCACGGACAACATACCGTTCGCGCTGTACGCATTGAAGGTGCAGTCGAGCCCGTGCCAGTTCTAGGGAGTTAGCTTGTATGGAATTCACGACCCTGAACAGCACCCACGAGGAACTGGCGGAAGCCGTTCGCGGAGTATGGGGGAAGGACGTTGGGAAGGATTTCAGCCTTGTCTACTTCGGTCAAGGCATCGTGGGCATCGCGGACAGCGTAGAGGTTTTGGAAAGGAATGTCAAATGCAGTCATCACGACTGGCAACCGATCGGCGACCGCGTGTACTTCGCCGTCGTCAAATAGGAGAATGAACCATGGCAGACTTTGGATGGGGCGGTGCAATCGGCGGTTTCGTTAACGCAGCCGTCAACGCAATCAACGCCGCGGAAGAACGTGACGAGGCAAGGCGTGCCCGCAAGGACAGGGAACGCGCAGTCGAACAGGGCCGCCAGATGGCCATGCACGACTACGACAAGATGGAAGAGCTCTTGCGTGACTACGACGCGGGTCGCATCCGCCTCGCGGACGACCAGATGGTCAACGACTTGAAGAGCGCAATCAACAGCTACGAGCCCGAGGTGTACAACTTCGGGAAGTTTGGCGACGAGTACAACAAGACCGTCGACGACTTCCTGAACCCGGAGGCCGAGAAGATTGCGCAGCTCGCGGGCCTGAAGACGCAGGCCGACCTCGCTTCGAGGGGCGCGGCCAAGGGAACGGGCGGTCTGGCCGGCATCGGTTACAGCCGTTGGGAAGCTGCCGAGAAGCTCTACCAGGATGCGCAGCAGGCGTTGAAGGACGACCGCACGCAGGCCTACACCGAGTACAGCGACTTCATCAAGAACATGCAGAACAAGCTCGACACCCTGAACCAGGGCAAGCTGAAGAAGATCGACCTCCTGTCCGGTGCCGTCACGAACGAGCAGACCACGCAGTCCGACTACATGTCCGACCTCATGACGCTCATGGGCGACCGGGCAGAGACCAACGTCAACGCCAAGATCGGAGCATTCTCCTAAGGAGCAACAACCATGGCCAAGATTTACGCATCGCGAAACCTCCTAGACCCGAACATGCTGTCGCTTGCCCGACAGGCAATGAACGACCGCATCACCCAGGACCGCGACTCCCGTCGCCGCATGGTGGACGCAATCACCGGCGCCGTCGGCAAGACCGGCGACCTGTTCGACGACTGGGCCAAGCGCCAGTATGAAGAGGACCTGGGCCGCAAGCGCTACCAGAGCATGCTCTGGAACGTGGGTGATGAACAGCGCAACGACCCCATGTTCATGGCCGCCCTGGAGGAGTACGGACGCACAGGTTCGTCGGCTCCACTCTCCAGCTACATGCTCGGCAAGGAGACCCGCGAGGCCAACCGCATCGCCAAGGCGGAGGCAGATGACAAGAATGATCGGGACGCATGGCGCGACTTCTCGCGCAGCATGGATGCTGCGCAGGAAACGTACGCGAAACGGCAGCAGGAAATGCTCAATGCCTTGGACGAGGGTCGCCACCAGGATGCCGAAATCGCCAGGAAGGCAATGGAGGCCTTGGAGAAGAAGTACACTCGCTGGGAAGGCGATTCCACTTATGGCAAATATGACACCCGCGAAGTCGGTGTTTCACCGTTCGGTGACACCGCACAGGCAATCACCGACGCACGTATCGCCGAGCGCAAGGCCAAGGAAGAGGCCGAAGCCGCCGAAGCCGCACGGGTCTTGAAGGCCAAGAAGTTCGAGTCCGAGCTCCCGACCACTTTCAAGGACCCGGCCGACATGAAGGCGACCATCGACAGCATCCTCAATAACCCTGACTTGAAGGACAAAGAGAAGACCGATATGATCACGACGGTCATGTCCAGGGGCAACACACAGGGCAAGCTCGGCGAGGCACTGCAGACCTCCGGCATCAACGCCGTGGTCAAGGAAACCGACGAGCAGCGCCAGCGCCGCAAGGACGTGACCGCAGCCGCCAAGAAGGCCAATGAGAAGAAGGGCAAGGGATACCGTCTCACCAAGTCCGAACAGGACGCACTTGACGAAGCAACCAAGAACGGATGGATCTAGCGTATGACTATCGAACAGTTCCTCGACGAGAATACATACAACCTCACGCCCGCCGAATACAACGAGGCACTGGGCGACTTGGAGTCCATGGACAGGAAGGCATGGGTCGACAAGTGGGCCCCCGTCATGATGGAGAAGGCCGCGGCGTGGAACCAGGTTGACGATGTCCGGCAGGCCAAGCCGTTGCCGAACCGCCTCGCAGCTGCGTTTGGCGATGTCAAGTTCGCACCCGGCAAGGCGTTCAAGGACGACGTGTATGAAGCCGAGTTCTCGGACGTGCCACGCGACCAGTTCGATGCCGCCCTGTCCAAGATGAAGGAATACTACGACGCCGAGGTGAAGGGGCGCAAGGACGAGGCCATGCGCAAGAAGCGCGAGAGGGAAGTGAAGAACTGGGGCTTTTTGCGCAACGTCATCGCATCCGAGTACGAGAAGCAACGGTATATCGACAAGCCGGAAACGGCCCTGTTCGGCGAACAGGCCCCGTCCATCGGCGATGCCCCCGAAACAAGGTGGGGTTCGGTGGCCGACCTCGGCCTCGGGGCTGCGGGTGCTGCCGCTGACGTGTTGCCCGGCTGGGGAGGTATCCTTGTCGGTCCGGCAATCCGTGGAGTGCGCGATGTCGGGCACATCGTAACAGGCTCCCCTTACCAGAAGGAATGGGGAACGATAGGGTCCGACATGCTCGCTGACGTGGGCATCAACGCCGGTGCCAACTTCCTGACGAACTTCAGGACGGTGCAGAGAGGCGCAACGAACGCCGGCAAGGTAAGTCCGGTCGGCCAGGTTGTCGAACTCGACCAGATAGGAATGGGGCTATCGGACCCGAAAGTGAATGCGCTTTACTATCAGCTCCTTGACGAAGTGGCCGGCAATGCGAAGACACTGTCAAATACTGACATCGTCAAGACTGTGTCGGAACTTCCCGATTCCCCAATGAAGGGCGAACTCATGGGCATGATTGGCGACCTGAACCACATCGACCGAACTGGCATGGTGAAGGCGATGTCCAAGTGGCGCGACTTGAACGCGGCCAGGGGGTCATCCACTATATCCATGTTGCGCGGACAGATTGACAACCCGACCGGTGCCGGTGTCCGACAGGAACAGTTCGGCGGCATCAAGTTCCCGACTTCGAACGATGCCTATGGTCAATTCTTCAACAAGGTGGTCACCGAGCCGAAGCTGTCGAACGGGCAGCAGGTGATGCGCATGCTCATGAACACGGTCAAGAAAGCCGACACGCCTATAGGGGCCGCAGCGGTCAAGGAAGGAAAGAGCATATTCGGTGGCCGTGGAAGCGAAGCCACAACTGCCATGACCGGTGAAGATGTCGAGGCCCTGAACGAAATCAAGGACAGCGAGGCCCGCTTCTGGGAAGCCGGCTTCGCCCCGAAGAAGGTCGACGGCGACCCGCTCTGGGAAGCTTACCGCGAATGGTACATCGAACGCAATGGCGCCGAACCGGGAGGTGCAAGATGACAACGGAACTCTGGACTACATTAGTGGGCGGAATCGTCCTGTTCCTCGGGAACCTCGGAGTCTTCTTAAAGACGAAAGCAGACGTGACCAAGATACACGAGTCCCGTGCCGCATCGAAGGTTGAAAGGGACAGGGATTCCCTCGAACTCCATGACGCCGTCCGCAAGGCTTCCTGGGAAATCGACGCCATCAAGGCCACCGCCGGCCACCGCGACCAGGTCATCGAGCAGGTGCAGGCGCAGATGGCCATTCTCAACAGTACCGTGGCCACGACCAACGTAAAGCTCGACACACTGACAGAGGCCATCAAGGAACTGAAGGAGGCCCAGAAATGATTGCGACATGCACGTTCATCATAGTGGTGCTGGCCCTCGGGTGCATCTTCTTCTCGAAGAACGACTGGACTGGCAGGCGCTAATTTTAGCTAAGAGGAATTTAGACGATGATTGACAACGACGAAGAGCTTATCGAGAAATGCCGCAAGTTCCTTACTCGGAGCTCGCAGAGGTATTCATCGCAAGTTTCCAAGCAGGTATCGGATTTGGAAGCGTTCAATGGCAACTTCTGGACCGACGCGGTCAAGAAGCAGTACCTCCGTACCGGCAAGCGCAAGTATTGCCTCCACTTCTCGGACTGGTCCGTGCTCGCGAACGCAATCGTGTCTCCGTATGCGAAGTCTCCGTGGCACGACGCCCTCATTGACAGGTATGGCGAGTTCGGCGAAATCCAGGAGGCTATCAACCAGCTGGAACAGGATTCCGACATCAAGCACGAATTCAAGAAGGCGCTCCTGCGCGGAGTTGTCGCAGGTGCCGGCTATGTCGTGGCGACCACCGTTGCCGACGAGGTGACCGGGGAAGCCAAGATTACAGTCGAGTTCGTGACCCGTCAGGCATCGGTCGCACTCGATCCGATGTGCGAAAGGGTTGACGCGTCCGACGCCGAGGAAGGCGCCCTCGTCAACTACATATCCATCTCAAAGGCCAAGCGCCTGTATGGCGACGACATCGTTCCATACATGTATCCGCAGAACGCCCCGCGCCTCAGTTTCACCGGCATCAAGCAGTGGCCCAACTTGCAGGACTGCGTGCAGGTCGTTTCCTACTACGCCAAGAACGAAGACGGCTTCGTAGACTACTACAAGATTTGCGGCAACCGCGTGGTCGAACGGATCCCCCTGCCCATCAGGTACATCCCCATCATCCGCTTCGCCGGATACGAGAAATACGACACCGACTTCACCAAGTACGCCGGCATCGTCGACAAGACTTACTCACTGCAGCTCGGCCTCAACATCGCCTATTCGACATTGATGGAAAGGGCCAACCGTTCCATCAAGGCCAACGTGATCATGTCCACCGCGGCAGGCGCCAACCTCGACCCGTATTACGAGAAGAAGGAGGACGAGGACGGCAGCGTAATCATGTACAACCAGGGCGCCGACGTGCCCCAGGTCATCAAGGAATCGTTCGAGACGGGCGACCTCGCGAACGTCATCACAGTCACCCGCAACCTCATCGCCGATGTCATCGGCGTGCCCCTTGCCGGTGTCGAGGGCGACCGGGACAAGACCGCGACCGAGTTCCTTATCCAGAACAACAGCCAGGAAAGCAACGTTTCGATTTTCTTCGACAACGCCTATATGGCCTGCCGCACTTTCGGTCGCATCGTAATTCAGCTGATCACGGGCGGCGAGGACATACCGTTCGAGCTCGAAAACGGTCCGGATGTCATTACGAACAACCTTAAACACCGCCAGGAACTGTCCGCCATCGCGCAGGTGATGCCGCAGGAAATGCAGCCCCTGGTTGCCGTGCACATGTGCGACACCATCGATTCCGACTTCGTCGACAAGGTGAAGGCGGACATCATCGCGAACCTCGGCGAACAGCTGAAGCTCGTGTCCGAACAGCCGTCCGACCCTGTCGCAATCCACGAGCTCGAAACCATGAAGGCCATGATGGAAAGCGCCATGGAGCAGATCGACGAGTTGAAGAAGAACAACGACGAACTCGACCAGCAGAACAAGTCGCTGCAGTTGCAGTTGCAGAACCAGAAGGAACGCAACATCGTCGACCTCGCCAAGCACCAGGACCAGCTGGAACTTGACCAGGCCAAGCTCGAACTCGAAGCCCAGAAGCAGGGTGTCGAACTCGAACTCGATGTTGCCGACAAGCAGTCCGAGCTCGCCAAGGAAGCCCTCGACATCGAGGAGAAGAAGCTCGACATCATGGAAGGAATGGTGAGGATCTAGTATGAAGTGGAGTATAGGCTACATTCCGCCCGGCTCGCCGGGCTCGACCATGACCCGAAACGGGGCGAGGAACTCCCCCGTCAAGGAGGCCGCATACCGCCAGACCGCCAAGCAGCACAAGGACATGCTCGACAAGTTCAAGAAGGCCGGCATGTCACCGGCGCAGCTCATGCTCGCGCAGGTCCAGGGTGAACAGCTCGAAAGGCTGAATCCGCGTTACTGGAACGACGAGAGGCCCCGTCGCGACCTCCGTCCGCAGTCTTCTTGGATTGACGAGGTGGAATATCTGCCCGACCTCGGTCTCGGCGTCATGAAGACGAAGGGCCGTGAATACTACTACCCGATGACGGCTGTCCAGGCGGCCCACTGGATGCTGGCGCCTTCGCTTGGCAGGTGGTACAACGAGAAGTTCAAGCTCAAGAAGTAGAGGTTTAGATGCGTCCATTTGACTTCAAGGAATCGTGGTTCGACTTTGACGGCAAGCCGCTGGCAGGCCGGGTTTCGTTCTGTCGCCTCCATACGACCGAGCTCGAAGACATCTATGACAACCAGGGATACCCAGCCGAGAACCCGGTGTTCACGGAAGTGCAGACCGGACAGCTCCGGCACCAGGTGTTCCTGAAGGACAACACCGACTACACTCTACGCTTCTGGAAGTACATCGGCCAGGGCGACATGACGGAGGACCAGGACAACTGGCTGTTCCTCTATTCGTGCGATGTCCTCTGGAACGTCTACGGCATCGAAATCGACGCGTCCACCTTCCAGCTGGTGAACAACATAACGGCGCTCCGTGCACTGGACCCGGCAACCGTGATGGACCGTGACGGGCGCAAGGTCGTCCAGCTCGGCGGATACAATGTCATCGGCGACAAGCCGACGGTCATGTATGTATGGAACCCGTATTCCATCGCCTCCGACAACGGCGGTTCCGTCATCAAGGTTTCCAACATCACCACTGGACGTTGGGAGCTTGTCAACCTGTTCGACGAATCCGGTGTCGACGTGCGCCACTTCGGCGTGTTCGGTGCGGATTCCCGTTCTGATGCAGCCGACACCATGAGCCTCGCAATCGGCGTCGCGTCCACGTATGCGGCATCAATCAACAGGCCCCTGTACTTCCCGTCCAACCAGGGCATCACCTGGTACAAGATCAACGGCCTGAACATTTCAGGCGCCATCTTCGCGAAGAACACGAAGGTGTTCGGCAACACGGGAACGTCCTCGCGCATCGCCGTGCGCGACCAGGACACGTTCCTCGACGTGTACACTTTGTCCCCCGACTACATGGCGGTGTTCACCATCGCCGGTGACACCGTGCGCACTTCCTGGGGAGTGAACTCCACGAACTGCATCTTCGAGCCGGAACTGAAACTCATCGTCGACTCCCCCGTCAACACCGCCCACAAGGACTGGTCTGACATCATCATTGACGTGCTCGAACCGATCGACCACGTGCAGTTCACGCACTGCCAGCTGAACGCCATCGGCACCGTCGGCGACTGGTCGACCTTCATCAACATGAAGGTCACCGAGGCCATGTTCCAGTCCGGTGTCGACCTCAACACGGTGACAGTTTTTGACAACGACATCATCGACCTTTCCGACTTCCCCACGACCTCCACGTGGCTCAGTCTCGTGATGGAGACTACGCAGCGCGTGGTCGACTTCCGGGGACGCGCTGTCGATTCGTCATGCGAGAACAACACCACCTCCCCGATCATCTACAAGAACGCGAACTTCAACGGCTACGTGGTGAAGCAGTCGACCTGCAGTTTCGAGAACTGCACGGGCACCGTGCGCACCTCCACCGCCGTCATGGTCGTCGCCATCAAGGACTGCGCGGGGCTTACCCTCAACGGTGACTCCTCCACGATGTCCAGCCTCGTCGCTGCCGACAGCGTAATCGCTTTCGGGCGCAACATGACCATTACGACATGGAACCTTACTCGCACGAACGTCGAGGATACGGCTTTTACGCACTATGGCACGACCATGGCATTCAACGGTGGCACTCTCAACTGCGGCCTCTCCTGTGCAAGCATCAGCGCCGTTGGCACTTCGTTCAATGGAGCCATTGCCACCACTACGCCAAGTTTCATCAAGTGCGACTTCTATGGCGGTGCGGTCTACCAGAACAACATTGCCGGCGGGGTCATCAACTTCGTCTTCCGCAACTGCAACTTCTATGGGGGCAACGGTCACTACTTCTCCGCATCCACGCCGAACACGGTCGTGAACGGCGAGTGGAGCGGCAACTACTCCTCACTCCCCGGCCAGTTCGTTACGTTCGACCGCACGAACATCGACCCTGACGAGCAGCACCATGGCTACATCTATGATGGGAACACCGGCCCCAACACGTTGCAGAAGTTCGCCGCGAAGTGGAAGGACTACATGTACACGGGCCCAGACTATCCGGGAACCGGTGACGCCCAGGGCGTCCTGCAGAACAAGACGATGTTTTCCGGCTGGTATGTCGGTGGCGGTACGGCTGAAACTAACGGCTCCCGTTCTATGGCAATCGGTTACCGCGGAAGAATGAGCCGCAACAACGAGCACGGTGGCGGTACAACGCTCATCGACTACTACCTGACCGAATTCCAGATGTTCTCCATCGGAACCCAGAACATCGGTGTCCTCGCAATGACCGCGCACCTGCCACCGATGATTACAACCGACATGATTATCGGTGGAGGCGGAAGCTTCACTTACGGCTACCCGTTCCCGATCCGTTACCAGAGCACGTGGGCCCATGTCGACGAGGTGGAGCGCCTGTGGTATTCCGACCAGGTCGGCTCGCCAAAGGGCATCATGTTCAAGGGTGGCTACACGTGGCGCATCACCGCGGTGGCCGGCCTAGGCCTGCTCGGGTTCACTTTCGGTTTCCCAGCTGAAACTATAAACCACCAGGTGCCGGTGACTTATGAAATCAAACCTGCATAACTAAAAGGCGGAAGTTCAATGATCAAGACTTTGCTCAATCCCAACCACGTCCTGTCCGACTGCGACAACATCGAGGACATCGACGCACAGCGCATGGCTGCTGTCCTCGGCAAGCATCTCTACGGTTTCAAGAGGGGCGACAACAAGGCTGTCGTCAAGGTACTCGGTCTCGACGAGAACGACGATGTTCGCTGGACCACTTCCGGCACGCCCGGTGGTGGACTTCCGCCTTCATCTTCCGCCGACGAGGGGAAGGCCCTCATGGTGGACGAGAACGGCGAACCCGAATGGGCCGAGCTCCCGTCCGGTGGCGATGCCGCGTACTCCATCGACACCGCATCCCAGGCGTCGTGGAACGTGGATTCCCTCTATTCGTCCACGCAGTTCTACCTCGGGAACGAGGGCGACAATGACGGCGTTGAATACTATGTGGATGACCAGGACCGCAAGGCCGGCTACCAGCTTGAAGAAGGTCACCTCTACCAGGTTAACTGGAACTGCGAAGTTTCCAATCTCGGAACCTCAGGCAAGGTGTTCGAGGGCTCGGTCTACATCACGGGCCCCCAGGACCAGAACTGGTTTTTCCAGCTCGACGGTTCGCAGGCCATCGGTGTAAGCCTTACCGGTTCGACCATCATCAAGTGCGGTTCCTCTAACAGGGTCCTTTACTTCAACGCACGCCTGAACGGTTCCTACACGGGAAGCCTTCCCACCATGTCCATGACCAAGATTAGTATCGTCGACCTTACCTCCCTCGCCGGTGGTGCCGGTGGCGGTGGTGGAAGTTCCCCGCGCTACCGTGCGGGCGAGGGCATCAGCATCGTGGACGATACCATCAGCATCGACCCGACCGAGGCCCAGGAGAAGCTCACGGCGGGTCCGAACATCGACATCATCAACAACATCGTTAGCACCGAGAAGGTGGTCGTCGCCGCGGGCCAGAACGTGTCCGTCACGAGTTCCAGCGACCCTTCCACGCGTACCATCACGTACACCGTGAATTCGTCTGGCGGTTCCGGCACCCAGGTCCAGACAGACTGGGACGTGAGTGACCCGCTGTCACCGGCATACCTGGCCAATAAGCCACAGAACCTCGTCCAGGATGCCGATTACGTGCACTCTGACAACAACTTCAGTAATGCCGACAAGAGCAAGCTCGCCAACATCGAGGCGGGTGCACAGGTGAACATGAAGCCCGACTGGACGGCAGCAGCCGGCTCCGCGAGCGAAATCCTTAACAAGCCGAACCTCTCGACCGTGGCAACATCGGGCGCGTATTCCGACCTGTCCGGGCGGCCCTCGATTCCCACGGCAACTTCACAGCTCACGAACGATTCCGGGTTCCTCACTATACAGGACCTCCCCGCCATGCCTGTGCAGGGTGTCGAAGTCAACGGCACGAACGTGGTCAACTCGCAGGGTGTCGCCGAAGTCGTCGTCCCCGCACAGGTGAACGCGGATTGGACGGAAGCATCGAGTGCATCCCCGGCCTATATCGCGAACAAGCCGGTCGTCAAGAACCTGATTGCCGGCGCGGGCATCACCATCACCGAAACCGCACAGGGCATCGTCATCGCACTGGCATAGGGGTAGCATGAGTGGAATCATTTCATTCAATTCGAACTGGTTGCAGTACAATGGTGCCGTGGTCGGGGCTTCCGAGTACGACCCGTTGAACCCGCTCAACCTCCCGGCCTGGACCGTGCGTGTCAGGTTCAGTCAGGGCTATACTCCGGCAATGGGTGACGAGCGGGTACTTGTCGATGCCCAGGACAACATCTGGGACATCACGGTAACACGGCCAGCATTCATCGGATTATTCGATTACAATAGTAGCTTACAGGAGGTTCTTGGTGCAAACGCGACTGGAATTCAAGCTATGAATATTATGTTCAGGGGATGCACTCACATCACAACTGTTCCTTTGTTCGACACGAGCACTGTCACTAATATATCGGGAATGTTTGAGGGGTGCACTGGGTTAACCTCCGTGCCGTTATTTGACACGAGTTCGGTTGTCTTTATGGATGGTTTTTTCAGAAATTGCACGTCATTGGCTTCCGTGCCGCTATTCAATACGAGTTCAGTTACAGATATCAGTGGTTTGTTCAGTGGTTGCTCGTCTTTGACAACGTCACCTCTCTTCGATACGAGTTCGGTGCGGGACATGAGCGGTATGTTCTACGGATGCAGCGCTTTAACGTCGATCCCGCTATTTGATACAAGCTCCGTCACGACCATGTACCAGACCTTTCAGGGTTGCCACAATGTCCAGACGGGTGCACTTGCATTGTATCAGCAAGCTTCTACGCAGACTACTCCGCCATCAAACCACACCTATGCCTTTAATAATACAGGCATTAACACGGTAACCGGCTCACAGGAACTCGCCCAAATCCCTTCCGACTGGAAGTAAGGAGAACAAACTATGCAAAATGTGAACAAAGTATTGTACACCCAGGACCAGCGTTCCGACTTCACGGACTCGCAGCGTTCCGTTGCACGCCGCAACATCGGCGCACAGGTTGACCTCGGATGGATGGAGGCCGGTCACAATCATTCCAGTGCACCGAGTTCCACGCAGTATGTGAAGATTTGCGAGATGGACGTGAACCCCGAGACATCCATGATGTACAGCTACCGGCTCTCCCTCGACTTCGTTCTCGGCGGTACCGGTTTGCAGGCAGAACCGGGCGAGGGCGGTTTCTTCGACGGCGTGTTCACCATCAACCGGGACGTGAACGTCTACCGCTTCGAAGGAAGGTGGATTGGTTACGGACATGACGGTGACGACTCGCGGCGCCTCCTGAACGGCATCCGTGTCTACCAGCGCCACCAGATCGAGCACCCGACAGCATCTTCTGGTCGCCCGGTGAAGCACATCGAAGTATGGGCTGAACTTTCCCGCCATTTCAACGAGTATCAGCACATGACGGTGAAGGCCCTCGTGAACCACGGCAACCGCACCCAGCGTTCCGCCTACGGCGGTGTGACCTACACCTACGAACGCCCGTGGGTGTTCAGCGACAGCCTCAGCAGGCCTACCGGCAATGAACCCGCGCACTCCGACACTGACGAGATCACATACACCGTGTCCTCGTTCCCGGCCCGTCCACAGGGATACTGGACCCTTGTCGCTTCCTCGGAGGCGGCAATCGACACCGCGTCATTCTCGACCTCGCTGCCGGGTTTCACAACGACACGCGATTACAGTGACCTCAGTACCTATCGTAAGCACATCCTGAAAGTGTACATCGAGCGCGATACCGAGACAGTTCCCGGTTCTGCCTCGCTCACATACGACACCGACAAGTACATTACCTGTGACCTCTACGACGCCAACAATTCCGACGCGTTCTACATGACGCTCGGCCAGAGCTGCCTGGCGCCGAAGGACGATGCGCTCGCCATCCAGTGGCTCGACCTCTCAGGCGTGGAAGGTACTGTTTACAGCGGAACCTACGGCAAGTACCCGCTCGTCGAGCTGCACGGGTTCAAGTCTTCCGATGCGGGTGCGTACAAGGTCAAGGCCGAACTCTACATGGTGGAGAACGGCGACACCGGGACAGTGGTCCAGGGCTACTAATTTTTACTGAAAAAGGAGTTGTTTCATGAGCAACGGAATCGGACATGTTTGGGCAGTGAATGCCGAAGGTGGCGACGAGGGTCGCCCGAACGGGGTGGGCCCCGTCTGGATTGAAAACGCCGACCAGCTTGGCAGCAAGCTGCCTGAACCTGCGTCCGGTGACGCCGGCAAGGTGCTCGGCGTACTTAACAGCAATGGCGACATCGGCTGGGTTCCCGACCAGGAAGGCATGGCACAGGTCCAGGCCGACTGGGACCAGGATGATCCCAGTCAAGTAAGTTATATCGCCAATAAGCCGACAATCCCGACGGTTGACCAGGCCTATTCCGCAAGTTCCGCCAACGCTCAGTCGGGTGTTGCTGTGGCACAGGCTATCGCGGCTATCCCAGAATCCAACGTAACCACGAGCACGAAGCAGTTCGTGGTTGGCGTTAACGGAACTGGCTTGCCGATTACCGTTGACTGCGCAAACGCTTCGGAAACCGCTTCTTCTGGCACTATTGAAGTTGCTGGTGTTGCTGGACGTAATAACCTGATGGGCATGGATGGCGTTTTCTTTGCGGTAAACGGTATTGATCCAAACAACACTGTTACTATAACGTTCCCTGCAGATCTTGGAAATGCATCAGCTACCGGCGGTTTCATGCAGAATGTTGCATGGTACCAGGGCGCTCCGGGTGCGGTCACCAACCTTCAAGCTGGCTTGTCCCTTTCTCCTACAAACATAGATGGCAACGTATTGAAGGCGGGCACATATACACTTACTGGAACTACACCTTCATTTACCCCTGACGGTGTCGGTTTGTTCTATACTGGTGGCGGAGACGCGGCAACGCAAATCATTGCTGATGTGACCGCGGCAGCTCCTACGTTGACACTTTCAACTACAGCTTCAGTAGTCACTGGCTACACCATCAAGCCATCCGTAATCGCAAACCCCGGTTCCGATGCCGCTGGCAAGGTTCTGACTGTCACAGATGCACAGGGTAACTTCGGCTGGCAGCCCGTTCCTCAGGAATTGCCGCCTATTTCCACCCACGCTGGGGAAGTCCTCAAGGTCAACTCCGGTGCAACCGGTGTCGAATGGGGTGCTCCGGAAACCGTCACGGTTGACCAGACTTACAACGCGGCTTCCACCAATGCCCAGTCGGGTGTTGCCGTGGCACAGGCCATCGCTGCCATTCCGTCCGCATCGTATTCCGCGGGTGATGGAATCAACATTACCAGTGGTAGGATTTCCGTTGACCACGACGATACGCTGTCCTCTGCATATCGCTACGAGACGGAGAACGTGACTTCCGTTAGCGAAACTTACAAGGCTGGTATTGAAATCATCGACGGTTGGCTGCTTGACTTCGTTATCAATGATGCCGAAGATCCGGATGCCACGCTGAAAATCCACATCCCGGGCAATACGTTCTTCTCTGAATTGAATAATCTAGTCGCGGCAAGGGTCATCATAGCGGACACCGACGAATTCGACCACAATGCATATTCCCCCGACGCTACACTCTCCGTAACATATGATAGTCAGAACTACCGGTATGTGATTGACGAACAGGATGTCGAGATCAAGGCCTTCTATCAGGAGTGGGAACCTATTAGCGGTGGTCTACAAGGCCGTGCGACATATTTGGGCTTCGGTTTCTACACCAATGGCGGACCCCAGGTCATCACTCCGTCGTATGCCGCACAGGTTTCCAGCACCACGCTCACCGACCCGGTTGTGATCGACGTTCCGATTCCGATGGCGAACAAGTTGCTCTCCGTGGCTAACCCGCTACCTACGTCCACGTCTTCTGACGCCAATAAGGTGTTGACCGTCGACGCAGAAGGCGCTCCGGCCTGGGGCATGCTCGGCTCGGTTGCCAGCATCCAGCAGGTAAACGCGCTCCCGCCCTCCCCTGACGCAAACACCCTCTACTTGATTCCGGAGGCTTAAATGTCTCTTAGTCTCGGTTCAACAACTATCGGCTCGCTCTACCTTGGTGCTACCAAGGTAGGGTCGGCCTATCTTGGAAACGTGAAGGTGTATGAGGCCAGGGTGGATCCATATAATCCACTTCGTCTCCCGGCCTTTACAATGCGAATCCAGTTCGGCACTGGCAATTATAATCCTACCTCCGAGAGCTCTAACTTCTGGAAATCCGGAACCGTTTGGACACAGGTTTCTTCTAGTCCAAACGTATGGGATTATTACAACCCTAACACCAGCTGGGCCCAGGCATTCGAGAACAAGCTTAATCACGAAAGGACCGACACGACTAAATACATCTACATACTTGGCGCCAACCTTACGGGTGTTACCAGTATAGCCTCTATGTTCCGGTGCACTTCGCAAGCGTCATCCACTAGTTCATGGGTTACCGGCCTTAAAAGTGTCTGCCTGTTCGATACATCGGATGTGACGGGAACTGGTTGGGGAGCTGCTTTTAATAACAATGACTTGTGGGAAGGCGACATTCCTGACTTTCCCATAAACAGCGGCGTGACGAATGTCAATTATGCATTTGCCAACTGTAAAGCATTGTCCGGAGGCATCAAATCGATGTATGATAAGATGTCCGCGATATCTGGAATTACCTCCCATACGGCAACATTTATAAACGCCGGAAGCAATACGACTTCGGGTGCAGCCGAACTTGCCCTCGTGCCGTCGGATTGGAAGAGTTAAGCGACGCCCCGGTTTCTTCCGGGGACTGCCTCCCCACGGGGAGGCTTCTCTCTAATTTAAATGTAGAGGCGAACGGGACGCCTCGAAGATTTCAATTTCCCGGTCAAGGAACATCGCTTATGATGGATACAAAGAAGGTCATGGAATTCGCGGCATCTCTCGACAAGAAGCCGGAAGAGACCAAGCCGACGGAAGAGACCAAGGCAACCGAAACCCAGGCTACGGTGGAGGAAACCAAGGAGGAACCGAAGGGGGAAGATACCACAACTGTGGTGGTTGAACCCGCCAAGAAGCCGGAAGAGAAACAGGAACCGGCCACAGAGACAGCCAAGGAAGAAGTGCCGCCAGCCACGGAAACCGAATCCAAGACTGAAGACAAGCCAGCTCAACAGCACCATTCCAAGCAGGAACAGATTGACTTCGCGTTCAAGAAGGAGAAGGCAAAGCGCAAGGCTCTCGAAGCCAAGTACGAGCAGCTCCAGAAGAAGTACGAGGCTCTCCAGGCAAAGAAGCCCGAAGACCCGAAGGACCAGGACGCGGTAATCGACTACAAGGTCGACCTCAAGGACACGCAGCACGAAATGGAGCGGACGCAGGAGGCAATCCAGGAATCTCAGATTCGCGAATACGACGAACTGAACAACGCCAGGATCAACGCCTGTTACCCCGATCCGGAAGAGCAGCGCAAGTTCCGCGAAGTGATTTCGGTCGAAGGTCCGAAGCTCTTGCAGAAACTGGAGGCGAACGACCCGGAGAACGCGGTCCTCGGATATCTTGACGATTCCGACCTCGCGCCGATTCTCACCCGGTTGATGATCGCCGACCCCAAGTACCTGGATGAAGTGTTGTCGAAGCGTTCGCCCTATGGCAAGTACATGGCGATGCAGGAGCTGGAGAGAAAGGTCGAATTCGCACGGAACGAGCTCGCGAAGAAAGGCAAGCAGGACTCTCAACCTGCCCCGAAGGAAACCAAGACCAAGCCGGCCATGCCGGTTGTCGGATCGGTGACCAAGAACGACTCCACGAAGGAGACAAAGACAACGTTCGACCCGAATGCAATCCTGCACGCGTTGAACGCAAAAAACACGTATCATTCAAGATAGCGGTCTCTTGACCGAAAGGAATAACAACCATGGCTAACACTTTTGTTACCAACAAGCTCGCCACCATCGTGGCCATCCGCGCAGCCGAAAATGCTGCATACTGCACTGTGGGTTCTAAGGCCTACTTCAAGGGTCAGCTCGCTGACAAAAACAATGGACAAAGCTACACATTCTACGTCCGTGACACGGGTGACGCCGTCAACCGCCTCGAATACCAGGCCGGCGACAAGACCCAGTTGGTCGAACGCAAGGTGACCCTCGCCCTGGAACCGTGGCACGTCCTGATTTCCACCAACGCCATCGAAAAGGTGACGGACATTGAAGACTGGGAAGACGAAATCGCTCGTCCGAACGGCCTCAAGCTCGTCCAGAAGATGGTGAAGAAGGTCATCGACCAGGACCTCGGTAAGGTCTCCACTGCCTTCATCGGCTCCGGCTTCACCCCGCTTTCCCAGGCATCCGCCCACGTGGCTTCCGTTGCCAACGGTGAACTTTACGGGTTCTGCTCGCCGCAGGTGGAAGCTGTCCTCACGAGCAATGGCCAACAGTTCGTCCCCGTCCAGGCCCCGGATATGTACTCCAAGGGTCTTTTGGGTCGCTTCCATGGCGCCGAATACCGTGCTCAGCGTTTCCTCCCGACACTCAACCTCTCCAAGGAAGTTAGCGACTTGCTGAACGCTGCGTCCGTGACTGCCGCTGTCGTGGATTCCGGCGACTCCGACCTCTGGGATCTCACCATCACTGCCGATTCCGGCGACACGTTCAATGGCGTGACTATCCCGAAGGCCACCCCGATCTTCATCGAAGGCGCCTATGCCTGCGATACCGTGGGTGATCCGACCGAAGCCCTCCACGCATTCGTGGTCCTCGAAGCCGTTACCGGTTCCGGCACGACCATCACCGTGAAGGTTCGTGCGCAGGACATCGCCAAGGGCGGTACCCGCGAAATCAGCCAGGAAGACGGTACTTCCTTCGCAGCCGTGGCCAACGTGATCGGTAAGGTCATCGCACCTGAACCGGGCAAGTATTACACTGGCATTGTCCGTGTCGACGGCGTCATGGAGTTCGAAACTCTTGACAAGCTCGACGCTGCCGGTGCCGAATACGAAAAGTCTCCTGCCGTTGCCGGCTTGACTGTTCACCAGAACCGTCTTGTCGACCTGAAGGCGATGACCGACGACACCCGTTGGGATATCGTGACCCTCGCCGGCGTGGTTGACGGTCGTGGCCAGGCCATGTTCTATGTAAAGTAATCTTTACATAAACGGCTAAACCGAATTAAGGGTCCCCCGGAATTTCCGGGGGACCCTTTTTTGTTAACGGGAGTTTACAAACCATGATTTTCATAGGATATAGTTTTAAGGTATGAAATCAATATCGTACATCCTTTATGGCCTGGTGATAGGTCACTGGCTCGTCGGGGTCAAGGAGCGCCTGTGGCCACACAAGAGGACCGGTCGCTATGTGCTCGTCGCCATGCATTCGATGCACGAAGAGTTCTACGAGGTGGGCAGGACTTCACAGAGGAGCGCCGCGGAGAGCGCCGCGAACGTCATCGAAGAAATGACAATCAACTACATTTCCATCATATATGACTTGCTGGATCCCGCGGACAAGGAAGAGTACATGTGTAAGAATTTCGTAATAACACCGGAAGCGGAAGATATCGCTGAACTAAGCGCAGCGAGGGCCATATGCGAAAAAAGTGGCTGATTGATCCTGCGAAGACAGGTTTCGAAAATCTATGGGATGCATGCCAGGTCGCGACGTACTTCTTCAGACAGAAATATGCGACCAAGTTGAAACTGTCAAAGTCTGAATGGCAGGAGCTGAATGACAACGTCGTCCTGGCGTCCGTCCGCCAGTTCATGGACCAGCGCATCCGCAACCACCAGTATTGTCACGAGACTTCGTTTTACTTCAATTGCTTCGCGTGCGTGATGTCCGTATGGCCTTGTGAATTAAAGAAGCTTCTGAATTCAATCAAGCAGAGAATGGACAACATCGACAACCTCGAACCGGATAAAAGGAGGTCTATGCTCGATACTGCCCGACCGGTTTTCTACCTGAACAAGGGCGCCGGCAATTCATACGGTTCGAAACATAACCTCCATACCTGGATGAACAGAAGTTGCCATGAGGCGTTCTGCGCACACGAGGACGAAGATGATTACTGGTCCTACCTTGAAAGCTGCATGGATCTTGGAATTCCCATAAACGAAAACGCCCCTCTGTTCAAGAGGGGACGCTGGATTAAATATTAAGAATGGCCCCGGCGCCAGGGGTTTCGAGCCCCTGCACCCATGGATGAATCACCTTATCCGCCGGGGCCTGCGCATTATTTAAATCCTTGCGAAGTCTTCCACGTCGAGCGGTACCCGTTTCCGTTCAAGGTACTCGATGCATTTCCTGCGCTCGATGTGCTTGGCCCAGCATACCACGCACCACGACTTCCTTGTCAGTATGTCCACGACGACAGGCTGGTTCAACGACCACTTGCCATGCCCACAGTGCGTGCAGCTCCCTTTCGGAAAAAAATGCTCGTTCCCATGCGAGAAGATGTGGAAGGTTTCCGCCTGTGTCTCGTTGTGAATTCGCAGTAGTTCGTCCGCCGGTATCTTCTCAGCAAAATCTTGTTCAGTGTAGTTCATCTTCGTCCACCGGATACAGGTCAGGCATATGGTTGAATTCGGGAACGGGGAAAGGTTTCTTGCAGGTAAGGCCTCGCATTTTGTTTCTCCATTCACGCACAAGATTTTCGTTCGGCGATTTCGGGAGGCTCCGGACGAGCTGTTCGAATTCCATGTCGGACATTTCCACCAGGTTCGACAGGTCACGTTCTACACAGGCATGCCCTTCCGGTCGCACCGCGCCATAGTGCCATTCAAACCTGGCCATGGAACCTTTACATACATAGTCATCCCATGTGTAGATTTTCGAGATGCCAAGTTCGAGCATGTACTCGAATATGGCACGCTCGGCCTTCCTCGCGAATTCGGCACCCGCCGGCTTTACGGGGTTCAGGATTTCCTGCAGTTCCTCGGAATGCCGGAGGTTCTCCCAATCAACCTTCACCGATATCTTTTTCACCGTAAACCTCTTCGTAATCCTGGTCCCAGTCGTGAAGCGGGAGGCCAGCTGCCTTGGCGAACTTGTCCAGTGCGAAGCTGATATTTTCTTCAAGTTCACCCAGCGTGAGGTCATTGCAGTGGCATCCGTACTCGAAGTTGTAGTGGCATGCCTTGACGAGCTCTTCCCATTCGGCGAGAAGCTCGTTCTCTTTCAATGCGACGTATGTTTCATTAGGAGTCATTTGCTTACCGTGAAGTTATTTACTGTGAAGTTACTTAAGTTATATACAGTGCGTCCATCATCGCACTTGGCAATGAACTGTGTCCCGAGATATTCCCACTTTGAAAATCTAACACCCACTGCTTCAACAACACCATGGCATGAGCCGTTTGGCCATTCAATTTCATGATTTTCACCATCGGACTTTACGACCGGGTATTCACCGCAGGAGCACAGAAATAATGCGAGCAAAATCAGAATATACTTCATTCTTCCCTCTTCTCGTGTTCGTTCCAGAGTTCGTCACCGAGCTTGTCGACGGCAGGTTCCTCATCGCCGGTGGCGGGGCCATCCCAGACCCAATGGAGTTTTGTGGTCCAGCCTGGCATCACTTCTTTATGACACTGGGATCTCAATTTCCAGGTGGGTTTGCCGTCGATGACGACTCTTACGCGATTCTTCGCCCACTTGCGTTTGGACTTACTCCTGTTCGACAGGTGTTCATTCAGCCGCGCTGCTTCGAGCGCCTTGTAATCGTCCTCATTGAGGACTTCGTTACTGGGCTTGCCGACTACATCTATGGTTGGCATATTATTCAATTTCCTTAAGCGATCGATGCATTCGAGCTCTATACCAGACCTCGTTTCACCTTCGCTTATCTGCCAGGCTGTCGCATCGATCAGCAGGTTTGTGAGGTAAATTCTTTCTTCTTCCGGTGTCATCATGCGCAACTCCCCATAAGGTTTAAGTTAGTCTGTGAAATACTCGCCAGCGCCGCACTCGGGTCTCTTGCCATCAACTTGCAGTCAACTTCCGCGACCGGGCGCTTCGGCTGATGTTCGCGGAGCCATTGTTCACGGGCATCGCACATGGCGCGGTAGGTTTCTTCTTTTGTAATGGTTTCAGGGTGTTTTAGTTTTCGCAATACTTTTAGTGCAAAGTGCGTTAAGATAATCGAGCTGACACACAGCGGCAATTTCTTCATCGGTAAGTCCCATCCTTTGTAGGTTAGGTAATTTGTAGTTAATTTCGGCGAGGCGCCTTGCGGCTGGTGAACAATCCACCACCTCGCCCTTGAAAGTATTTGTATTGAATCCAACTAATGGCATATTTTAAATATAGTAAAAATATGCGACGAATGTATGTAAAAAAGAAACCCCGCCCACCCAGGATCAGAAAGTAGCAGCAAGGAATAGGGAGGGCGGGGTCATATTATTGGTTATTTTACACTTTCCAATATTGGTTCGGGTGAAGTGATTGTACGCCCGAACGCTTTTTCTGGAAGAGGTTTCGGAATCCCGAACATTATGGTTCTGACGGCCTGTGCAATTTCGACAGGGTGTTTATCGAGAAGTTCGTTCACGTTACGGAAAAGCTCATCATGTAATGCACGTAGC
>JAEIGA010002894.1_pt1 | contig 27061 bp, 17 predicted proteins | sample 9270691 | NCBI WGS metagenome assembly JAEIGA01 (sample SAMN17057246, study PRJNA624740) | gut metagenome | biome: biome; isolation source: fecal sample | host: Bos grunniens | place: China: Xizang | collected 2019 | reverse complement strand
TTTAAACTATCGGAAGTTTTTCAATCACATTCCATATAATTTTTTCAATTTCTTTGATTGGGGCTGTTGCATCAATTTCGATAATGTTGATGTCAGAATTTTTCTTGTAATCTTCTATGATTTTATCGTATTGATTTTTAGTTTTTTCCAAAAAATCCTGCTTTTCATAGATTTCTGTAACACCGCGACCGGTAATTCTCTTCAAAGAATCTTCTGGTTTAATCGAAAAATAAAACAAATATTCTGGCAATGGAAAATCTTCGTTTAGTTTTTTTGGAAGTTCCATTCCACATTCATTTGATTGATAGGCAAGACTTGAAAAAATGTATCTATCGCAAATGCAAATATTGCCTTTTTGAGTTTGTTCAAGGATTCCATCTTTTCCGTAAAGATGTTCGTTTCTGTCTGATGCAAACAAAAAAGCCGCAGTTGATGGGGCTACTTTTACGTTTCCAGAAAGAATTGTACGCAAAAATTTACCTGTTGGTAAATCTGTAGGTTCTACCGTAAAATAAACATTTTTATTTTCTAGTTTTTCCTTTAGAATGTTTAGTTGTGTGGAAGTTCCAGCTCCATCAATTCCTTCAAATACAATAAAGTTTTTTAATATCATAGGGGTTTCCTTGTTTCCTTAAAACAAAAGATTTGATATATTTATGGTCTAAAGATATTCATGAAATCTAAAGTTTTTAAGTTTGGTTTAGGCAGTTTTTTTATCGTTCTCATGCTTGTAACAGCCTTGTTTTTGTTACGTCCTATTTATAATGCCCTAAATTCAACTTTAAATCAAATAAAAGATAAGTATTTAACTCTTCTTGATGAAAAATTTAACTTAAAACTCAGTATTAATTCTATATCCCCAAACATTTTAACTCGTTTAAAAATTTCTGATATTCAAATTTTAGATGGTTCAACAAATCAACCAATAATTTCGGTGGATTCTGTAATTGTAAAATATAAATTATCAGCCCTTTTTGTAAAATCAGATGATGCTCGGCTTTTAGATTTATCTTTTATTCAAGATTTTCTAACTTCCATTAGCGTAAATAATACTTACGTTTATTGGGATTCAGAAAAAAATCATTCTGTATTGGAAAAAATACTAGCATTGATGGATTCTTCCAAGGAAAGCAAAAGCAAAGCAAACTCTTTAAAGCCAACTGAAAAAAAGCCTTTTCGATTTGTGGTTCCGTGTAAAATCACTGTGAAAAACACAGAAATTGGGGTTTTCCATAATGGAATTCAAGGGAAATTAAATCTTTCCACCATCAAACTTCGTCAAAAAAGTATTGAAAATGCTGCCACAGGTTTGGATTTAAACGGAAAACTTAACTTTATTCTTCCAATTTCCGCCTTTGATTCTCCTTTAGAATTTTCAACTTCTCTAAATCTTCAAGCAGTAATTGAAGAAAATCTTGAAGGAAGTTTGGCTAGGCTTCAATTTACTGGTGCAAATGGAGATAAGTTTAGTTTAGAAGGTCTTGATTTTGCCGCAGATTACGCCAGTGATATTTTATCCTGTAGGGTCTTTAGCGCAGGAACACCTTTTAGTATTCACTTTGGATATAATACTTTAATCAAGGATTTAGAACTTGCAATAAATGCTACAAAATTTGATCCCTTCAATTTTATTACTATAAAAGATAAAACTTCCCCTATTAATAAAGGGAAGGGAAGTTCAATTTCAGGTTCTTATAAATTAAGTTACGGTCTTGAATCTAAAGATTTAACTTATTTTGCCAATGGTAGTTTGCATATTTCTGATCAACTTTTTCAAGGCGGAATAAATGCTTCATATAACATTTTTGGCAATTTAGCCCAAGTTTCTATAAACAATTTGATTTGTTCTTCAAATATGTTTGATGTTGATTTTAAAGGTTCTTTTGATATAAAAAATCTTTCCCCAGCCGGAGAAATTTTTATAAATCGTTTTGTCCTTCCTTCTGGCAATGATTTATCTGCTGAAATATACATAGATAGACTTTCTGAAGGTTTTATTTGCTTTATTCCACAGTTAATTGCTGGAGAAGATTTTTTAACAGCCTTGGAATTAACTTGTATTCCTCGTAAAGATTCTTTGGATTTTGCTTTTGAAGCCTATGATTATTCCCATTATCAATTTGAAACTCCAGGAAAAATTGCAGCCTCTGGAAGTGTTTTATTTGAAGATAAGGCATTTTTACAAACTAGCCTTTCTTTAGAAAGTGTATTTTTAAGCGGGATTTTAAAATATGCCTCCAATTTCTTAAGCAATCCAGAAAGTCTAGAAAAGTTAAGTAGTGGCTTTTTATCGCCATACATTATGACTTTAGACTTGTTTGCCTCTACAGATTTTTCTTCGATTTCTTATAATTTACCTTATGCTGTTGTGGCAAATACGGAAAAAGATGATGAAATGCTATTGCTTTCCTTGGATGGAAACGAAACTGCAATTCAAGTTTCTAACCTTGACGTTACAGCCTTTGGACAGGAATTTACCGCTTCAATAAATGCAGATACCACAAAAGAATATGACGATGTATATTTTAGCACCAATTTTAGTTTTAATTCTATTCCCTATAGCTTCTATGGAGCTTACTCAAAAAATGAATCCGTTGTTTTAACCGGGGATTATGGTTTTAACTTTTCATTAAATCTAGATAACAAAGAAGAAATTTCTGGATTATGTGATATTGAGGCCTTTCCAATCGGTATAGAAGACTTTTTATTCACAATAGAAACTAAATCTGATTTTAACTTTGTTGATATAAAAAATTGGATTGTAAACTTGAATTCTCTTAAAATTACAGAGGAAAATGGAAAAATAAAAAATAATCCAACCTTAGCTATGTCTGCCAGAATTGATCCAATTGGAATGCAGTTTGATTCCTTTGCCTATGGAGATTCAATTTCTGTAATTGATGGAATTGGTTCTGTAAATTGGAATCTTTATGAAGGTATTTTAAATTCAGCTTCTGTTTATTTTGATTTAGAAAGTTTTTCTACATCAGAAAAAATAACTTTGGATATTTCAGCATCAAATCCATTTTTAGAAGCTTTTTCTTCTAAACAATTCTTAGAAAACTTCTATTTAACAGGCCAAGTTAAAATTGATAATCTTTTGGTAAGTCACTTTTTAGATTCCCAAGAAAAAAATACTCTTTCTTTGGAAGGCTCTGTTTTAGGACCAATAAATAATTTAATGGTAAATGCAAATATTCCAAATGGTTCCATAAAACTTGGTCAAAATTTTTTAGACATTCAAGGGAGCTTAACATTAGAAGACAATGTTATTAATAGTTCCAATATGAATCTTTTATTTAGTGATATAAAAGTTTCAAATATCAATTTGGATTTTTCATTAAAAGAATTGTCTGGAAAATTATTAGGTGATTTTGCCTTTGATTCCAATTTATTGACTGCAAAAACTCCTTTTGAATTTAGTTTTTCTCCTTTTATCCCCGGTGATATCAGTAGTTTTATGGCGGATTTAAATTTGAAAAAACTTGAATCCAGTGCAACAGATACAATAAATAACTATCATCTAAGAGCAATTAGAACTCCGGGGCGATTTGATTTTACAGCAGGAACGAAAGAATCTATAAAAGGATATTACTTAGATTCTGGTGATCTTTATGCCACCGTTTTGGGAGAATTCCCAATATTATTTGAAGCTTCTGGTAGTATAAAAGATAAGCAATTTGATATTTATCTTGAAAAGATTAAAGCTAATCTAAAAAATATTGGTTCTCTTTTAGCAATAGAAGATTTTAAAATGAAATCTGGATTCTTAGAAGGAAACTTTCATCTTGGAGGTTTAGTTTCTGATCCAGAATTTACTGGTAATTTTGTAGCAAATGATTTTTTAATTGCAATTCCAAATTATATTCCTGTAGATCTTCTTGGAAAACGAGTTGAAATTACAGCTGAAAATAATACTTTCAATATAAATGATGCTTTATTTATTCATGGAAAATCTCAAGTAGGATTAGATTTACAAGTTCTATTTGATCGTTGGAGTTTTGAAGAATTATTTATTCATGTAAAAACTTTAAATGAAACTCTAGTTCCTGTAGATTGTAATGTTCCTTTTATAAAACTAACAGCCAATGCCACCTGTGATTTAGAAATGTTTTTAACTTCAACTGATTTTGAACTTAATGGAAACATAAATGCTCAAGATACTGTTGTGTATCTTGCCTTAGGCGGAAATGAAGGTGAAGAAAATTCTGGTGATGATAATGGTTTTAGGATGGATTTAACAATCAATATTGAACAAAAAGCAAAACTATTTTATCCAAATCAAGAAAACCCAATTATTCGTGGATTGGTTGCTGCTAATAAACCTTTGCATTTAGTTATTGATGATGCAGGTTTTGGTATTTCTGGAGATTTAAGTGTAAAAGGCGGAGAAATTTTATATTTGAGTCGTAACTTCTATTTAAAAGAAGGTCGAATTATTTTTAACGAAAGTGCAGGAACATTTGATCCTACAATCACTTTTAGAGCTGAAATTCCTGAACGTGATGAATATGGAGATATTATAAAAATAATTTTAAGTGCGGATTCTCAAAAATTAAGCAATTTTAGTCCTATATTAACTTCTAATCCTCTAAAATCTGATGAAGAAATTCGCTCTTTATTAGGACAAGCCTTTTTAGGAGATGATGTGGATACTGTAGGTCAAGCAGTTGGTCAATTAGCTCTTACAGGTATAGATTATTTGATTCAAAATAGTATGTTTAGAGAAATTGAAAACCGATTGCGTGATTTATTCAATTTTGATATATTTTCATTTAGAACTCAATTTTTCCAACAAGCATTGAAACAGGCATTTTTTCAAACAGTAGATGGAAACAATTCTGAAAATCCTGCCTTGACATTGGATGCTGGTAACTTTTTTGATAATACAACTGTTTATATAGGAAAATATATCGGTAATACCGTATATATGGATGCAATGTTTAGTTTGCACTATAAGGAAAATGTTGAAAAAGTTAATAATGGAAAACTTGTTCTTCAATCGGAATTTGGTTTAGAATTGCCAACTCCATTTGTAAATATACGATGGAGTATTGCTCCAGATATTACATCAGCAAAAAACTTATGGGTTCCAGATACTTCTATAAGTTTATCTTGGAAATTTTCGTATTAAGGGGGATGTATGCGTAATAAACGCTCATTCGTTATTTTAGTTTGTCTATTTTTATTAGTTTCTTCTGTATTCGCCCAAAGTGATTGGTTTTACGGAAAAAAAATTAAAAAAGTTACATTTGAAGGCTTAAAAACATTAACAGCATCTGATTTAGATTCTGTTACAAATCAATATATTGGTAAAGAGTTTTCAGATGAGCTCTATTCAGAGTTTCTTGGGAATTTATTTTCTCTAGAATATTTTGATAATATTTCTACCAGTGTTCTTCCTTATGATACAGAACAAACTGCTTGTATTTTACAATTTTCTGTGGAAGAAAGACCTGTTATTGCAGCATTGAAATTTATTGGAAATAAAAAAATGTCTGCGGCAGATATAAAAGAAGCAATATCAATAAAAAAAGGTGATATTTATGTTTCTTCTACATTAATTCTTGATGAAAGAAGAATTAGAGAGTTATATTTGCAAAAAGGATATACAAATGTAAAAATTTCTTCTTCTGTTGAAGCAAAAGATTCTGAAGTTATTATTACTTTTGATATTTCAGAAGGGAAACCAACAATTGTTTCTTCTATTGGTTTTAAAGGAAATTCTGTAGTTGCTTCAAAAACATTAAAAGGAATTCTTTCTCTAAAAGAAACAAGTTTTTTACAAACACGGCCATTTCAAGAAACTTTGCTAGAATCTGATAGACAAGCCATCGTTGCTTATTATCAAGATAGGGGATATTTAGACGCTGTAGTTACAGATGTTGTTCGTCAAATTAACTACAACGAAGATAAAGATCAAGACGAATTAAGTATTGTTTTTGAAATCAAAGAAGGCAATCAACTTAATTACGGTGGAATGGTAATTTCTGGAAATACAATTTTTAGTACAGATGAATTATTGTCTTTAGTGTATTTAAAAGAAGGTGCAGTTTTTAATCAAACAAAATTTGCAGCCTCTGTTCAAGCAATTTGTGATTTGTACTACGAAAACGGATATACATCAAATCAATTTTATCCAAATCTTGTTAGAGACACTGAAAATGAAACTGTGATTTGTCAGTTGATGGTTTATGAATATCCAAAAAGTCATATTGAAAATATCATTGTAAAAGGTAATACAAAAACTAAAGATTATGTAATTTTAAGAGAACTTCCAATTGAAAGTGGAGATATTTTTTCAAAAACCAAGGTTGAATCTGGTTTAAGAAACTTATATAACACTCAATTCTTTACAGCTATTGCCCCTGAATTTGTTGCTGGGTCAGAACAAAATCTTGTGGATATGGTAATCACCGTGGAAGAAGGTTCTACAACTTCTGTGGAATTTGGTGTTACTTTCTCTGGAATTGAAAATCCAAAGGATTCTCCTGTTTCTGGATTTGTAAAATGGTCTGATTCAAATGTTGGTGGAACAGGAAAAACAATTTCTACAAGTCTTGTTGCTTCAAATACAGAGCAATCTTTAAGTCTTGGATATTCTGATTCTTGGTTTTTAGGATTGCCATTATCAATTTCAGCAAGTTTAAATGTGGCTCATGAAAATGAAGTTTGTTTACAAAAAATGTATCTTCCAACTGGTGTAAATACAACTGATTATTATATGGATTATGGAAAATGGACTTTTGGTGCGGATTTTTCTGCTGGAAAAAGATGGAATCCAAACTTTGCGATTTTAACATTATCAGGTGGATTAAATACTAGTTTTATTAGAAATATCTATGATGCAAGTGTTTATACACCAGTTAGTTCAATTATTGCAGAAAATAACGGCAAGTTTGGTATTTCTAATACATTGTGGACTAGTTTTTCTATGGATGATAGAGATATTTATTATGATCCATCAAAAGGTTGGTTTGTAAATCAAAAATTCTCTTTTGTAGGTATTATTCCTGAAGTTGAATCTGAATATTACTTACGTTCTGATACAAAACTAGAAGCCTATGTTACACTTTTAGAAAAACAAATTACAGATACATGGACACTTAAATTTGTTTTAGCCGGATATTCTGGACTTTCATTTGTAATTCCAACCTTCGATGATAAAATGGAAGAAGGTGGATATTTATATGTTGACGGAATGTTTAACGGACGTGGTTGGAACAGTTTAGAAGTGTATCAAAAAAGAGGAAATGCAATGTGGTCTAGTAATCTTGAATTACGTATGCCAATTGCAACAGGTATTTTTGCTTTAGATTTCTTTGCCGATGCTGTTGCTATCAAAGAAAATCCTAAGCAGATGTTTGAAAGTCTAACTCTGGACGATTTCTATTTCAGTTTTGGGCCTGGTTTGAGATTTTCAATTCCTCAATTCCCTATTAGAATGTTGTTAGCCAATACATTTAAGTTTAACAATGGTCAATTTGAATGGGATAAAAAATGGCAATTTGTGCTTTCATTCAATCTTGCAAATAGATAATTTTTAGGACGGATTTTTTAGATGAAAAAATTGATTTTTACTTTTGCTTTAGTTTTATTGGTTTGTTGTTCTGTTTTTGCACAACAAGATATGACAAAAGTTGGTGTTATTGATACAGCTAGAGTTTACCAAACTTATTTTCGAGATTCTGCTGGAATTAGAAATTACGAAACAAAACGTACAGAATTTCAAGCTGAAGTTGACACTCGCACAGCTGAATTGAAAAATCTTCAACAAAAAAAAGTTGATTATGAAAAGGCTGGAAATACAACTGAAGCATTAAAATTAGAAGCTGAAATCACAAAAAAAACAGATTTCTTAATTGAATATACAAGAGTAAAACAGATTGAATTAGAATCATTAAAAAGTAAACTTGCTGAATCTGATTCATTTTATGAAACATTATATTCTGTAATCGAAAATATTGCAGAATCTGAAGGTCTTAGTATAATTTTAAGTTTACAACAAGCCAATGCAATTTTATGGTATAGCCTTTCTGTAGATATTACAGACAAGGTTATTGATAAATTGGCAAATATTTAATATGGCAGAAGTTACTCCTTTAATGGAGCAATATGGTGTTATAAAAAAACAATATAGTAAAGAAGTTGTATTTTTTAGAGTTGGCGATTTTTACGAAATGTTTAACGAAGACGCTATAGAAGTGTCTCGGCTTTTAAATTTAACACTAACTCATCGTGGCGACGATAAAATGTGTGGAGTTCCCTATCACGCTGCGAAAATATATATTGCTCGATTGCTTCGCCTTGGAAAAAAAATTGCAATTTGCGAACAAGTTACTCCTCCTTCAAAAGGCAAAGGTCTTACAGAACGCAAAGTTGTAGAAGTTATTTCTCCTGGAAATGTTTTGGAACATGAATATTTGGAGCAGGGGGCAAATAACTTTCTCGGTTGCTTTTGTTTTGTAAAGGATTTTGCGGCATTTGCTTACATAGATATTTCTACCGGTGATTTTTATGCGGTAAAGTGGCCTAAAAATCAAACTAGACAGGAATTATCTAAAGAACTAGGAAGAGCATTGCCAAGGGAATTAATAATTCCAGTTTCTTTGCAAAAAGACGAAGATGTTAATTTTGTATTAAATCAATATTCAAATATTGCTATTGATTTTGAGCAGGATTGGTTTTTTTCTAAAGATACTGCCTATAAAGCCTTGTTAAAACAGTTTGGAACCAATAGTTTACATTCTTTTTCTCTAACAGAGTTTTCTCCAGAAGTTGTTCCTGCAGGTTTTTTATTAGAATATTTATCAAAAACCTCAAGTACTCAAAATCCAGAAAAGCCTTTGCCTCATGTTTCAAATTTAAAGGTTTTTTCAGATACTGAATATTTGGTTATAGATGATTCTTCCCGAAGAAATCTAGAAATCACCTGGAATTTAAAAGACGGTTCAACCCAATATACGTTGCTTGAAACTTTACAAAATACAAAAACTGCAATGGGCAGCCGATTGTTACGAAATAGATTAATGTATCCTTTAACCGATGTTGAAAAAATTAAACATCGACAAGAAAAGGTTTTAAGATTCACAACAAACAAACCATTGCTAGAAAATGTTCGGGAAATATTGTCTCGGATTTTGGATATAGAAAGATTGGCAACCCGTATTGCAATGGAAAGAGCTCATGCAAAGGATTTACAGGCCTTACGTCAAAGTTTGGAATCTGTTGTTGCTATTCGGCGAATAATCGAAAATGTGGGTTTAATCGAAGGTATTGAATTAGAAACTGCTAAAAATCTAATAAATCAAATAGAAAATGCAATTCTAGAGGATCCTTCTACCAGTCTTACAGAAGGAAGGCTCATAAAAGAAGGTTATTCAAAAGAACTAGACAGGGTTCGTGAATTACAACAAAATTTTAATGAAATTCTAGAAGATTATCTTCAAGAAGAAAGAGAAAAAACTGGTATTCAAAATTTAAAGATAAAATATACAGGTGCAATTGGCTATTTTATTGAAGTTACAAAGGGTAAATTGTCTTCTGTGCCAAGTCATTTTATTTTAAAACGAACTCTTGTAAATTGTGATAGATATACAACCTCTCGTCTTGATGAATTGGAAAGAGAACTTTTAAGTGCTTCTGAAACAATTGTTGACTTAGAAAGAAATCTTTTTGTCGAATTTAGGGCGGTTTTGGCACAAGAAACAAAATATTTAATGGAATTAGCTTCAGAAGTTGCAGAAATTGATGTTACAGCTTCCTTTGCGTTTAGTGCCATCAACAATAATTGGGTTTGCCCAGAAATAGATGACTCTGGAATTCTTGATATTGAAAAGGGAAGACATCCTGTTGTTGAATATCATATGCAATCTGGAGATTTTGTTCCAAATAATTCTTATTTGAATGAAAAATCCTTTGCGTTAGTAACTGGACCAAATATGGCCGGAAAAAGTACTTATTTGCGTCAAAATGCACTGATTGTATTATTAGCTCAAATAGGTTCTTTTGTTCCAGCAACAAGGGCACATATTGGAGTTGTAGATAGGATATTTTGTCGTGTGGGTGCTTCGGATAATTTGGCTCGTGGAGAATCTACTTTCCTTGTTGAAATGTCTGAAACCGCATTGATTTTACGTTCGGCTACAAAAAATAGCCTTGTTATCATGGATGAAGTTGGAAGAGGAACTTCTACAGAGGACGGACTTTCAATCGCCTGGGCTGTTTCTGAGTATCTTTTAAATGTAATAAAAGCAAAAACTTTTTTTGCAACCCATTATCATGAATTAACTAGATTAGAACATTTTGCTTTGCAATTACTTTGTTTGGATGTTTTAGAAGAAAATGGACATATAGTTTTCCTTAAGCGAATAAAAGAAGGAGCTACAACAAATAGTTATGGTATTCATGTTGCAGAACTCGCAGGTGTTCCTCAAACTGTAATAAAAAGGGCAACAGAAATTCTTCAAAGTTTTCATAAAGAAATTCCTCTTTCCTCTATTTCTGTGGAGATTGAAAAAGAAGAAAAACCAAAACTAACAATGCCTTCTTTGTTTTCAGAAGAAGAAATGATTTTAGATGAAATTTTGTCTACAAATCCGGAAGATATAACTCCAATACAAGCCTTGCAGTTGATTCATAGATGGAAATCGAGATTAATGCCACTTTAGTTTATGGAACAATAAATAAGCTAAGGCCGTGAATCTTTTCTATTCCCAAGGAGTATAAAATTTCTTTGCAGGAACACAGGGTTGAACCTGTGGTAATAACATCGTCAAGAATAATGACTTCCTTGGGAAGGTTTGTTTTCTCATTATCAATATCCTCTAAAAAACTTTTTTTTACCGTATAAGAATTTTTAGTTTTAGAAAGTCGTTCATCTTTGGAAAGTTTTTTTTGTTCTGTTTCATTTGTTCGTTCTAAAATTCGCAAAATCGAAAGATTATATTTTTTTTCTAAAATAGTAGCCAAATCTTCAATTTGATCCCAACCTTTTTCTAAAAGTTTTTTTTGTCTAGGAGGAACAGGTACAATGGGGATATTGGGATATTTTTCCCTTATAATATTGCTTATGGTTTTTGCAAAAAAGAACCCCATGCTTCTGTGATTTTGAATTTTCCATAAAAATAAAAGTCGTTTTTTTTGTAAAACATAGGAAAAAACAGGATACATAGATTCAAAATCCAAAAAACGAGAATTTTCCTTTCTACAATTTGTACATAAATCTTTTTCAAAAAAAAGTTCTTTTCCGCAGATTTTGCAACGATTTTCTATTTTTGTTGAGATTAGCTTTTTTTGACAACATGAACAAATTGGAATAACAAAACTTGATTTACCACAAAAATTACAAGTTTCCGGAAAGGTTAAAAAACTGAAAAATGTAAGACAAAAATGTTTAAAACAAAATAAAAAATACTTCATAATAATATTATTAAAAAAAGTTTTATATTATTTTGAAAATATTGAAAAAAAAACTAAAATTTACAAAGATTTTTTTACTTGATATAATTCATTTCATGAAAAATAAATTTTTATTAATTCTATTGTCATTAATTTGTGTTTTTTGTTTTGCAAATCAAAATGTTGAAATTGCATTTTTCCATGATATCCATTCCTTTTTAGACGAAACTCCAAAAGTCAAAACTTTATTGGATGCTCAATTTGAAAAAAATCCCAATACCTTCGTTTTTGATGCTGGGGATTTTTCCATGGGAACACTTTATCAATCAATTTATAAAACTCAAGCTGCAGAATTAAATATAATGGGAAAACTTGGTATTGATGCAACAACCCTTGGTAATCATGAATTTGATTATGGTGCAGAAGGATTAAAAGAAATGCTAGATTCTGCAAATAATCAAGGGGAAAAAATTCCAGCTATTGTTTTATGTAATGTTAATACAGAAAAAGAAAACGATTATACAAAAACATTAAAAAAATCTTTTGAGTCATACATTAAAGATTACGTTGTAATTGAAAAGGGCGGTATAAAAATTGCTGTTTTTGGTGTTTTTGGAACAGATGCTTTTTTCAGCTCTCCAACTTGCGAACTTGAATTTTTAGATCAGTATGAATCTGCAAAAAATATTGTTAATGAAATTAAGGCAAATGAAAATGTGGATATGATTGTTTGTCTTTCCCATTGTGGAACTAATTCAAATCCCAAAAAATCCGAAGATGAAATCTTGGCAAAAAAAGTTCCAGAAATCGATTTAATTATTAGTGGACATTCTCATACAACTTTGGAAAAGCCAATTACAATAAAAAATACTCACATTGTTTCCTCTGGAGCATATTTGGCAAATCTAGGATATTTAGAATTGGCAAAATCAGAAAATAATCGTTGGGAAATAAAGGATTATCAATTAATCAAAATAGATGAAAATGTGAAGAGTAATGAAGAATTTCCATTAGTTCTAACAGAATACGAAGAAAAAGTTGATGATGAATTTCTTTCAATTTATGGTTTGTCTAAAAATCAAATTTTAACAAGATTAGAAAAAACAACCCATACTGATTCTGAAACTGGTTATTTGATGGCAAAGGCTTTTTCTTATTCCTTGGAAAATTTAAATCTTGTGGATAAAACCCCAACCGATATTACAGTGGTGCCAAATGGTGTAATTCGTGGAAATTTTACAAAAAATGAAGTAACTGTTTCTGACGTTTTTACAAATTTTTCTCTTGGAATTGGACCAGATAATTTGGCAGGATATCCCTTGGTTACAATGTATTTGTATCCAAGTGAAATAAAAGCTGCTTGTGAAATTGATTGTAGCCTTGGAAAAATTCAACATGTTTTGCAAATGTATATTCATGGTGTTGGTTATGAATATAACAGTTATCGTTTGCCATTTAATCAAGTTTCAGATTGTTTTGCAATCAATCAAATGGGCGAAAAGAAACTTCTAGAAGATAATAAACTTTATAAAGTTGTTGCAGATATGTATACAGCAAAAATGATTGGTAATGTTTTAGACATGACCAAGGGATTAATAAAAATTGTTCCTAAAAAAGCCAATGGAGAGCCAATCCAGAATTTTGAAGATGAAATAGTTTATTATTACACAGAAAATGGCGAAAAACGTGAATTAAAAGGTTGGTTTGCTATTGTAAATTATTTTGAAAATGCTGATGAAATTGCAGATTTTACAGAAATTCAAAATAATGCGGTAATAAAAAAGAATAGTCTAAATCCAGTTCAATTAGTTAAAAATCCTTCTACTATTGGAATGATTTTATATGGGGTGATTGGATTATTAATTATTGGAATAACACTTATTGTGATTGCAATTGTAAAACGAAAGAAAAATCATAAGAAGTAAGGAAAATTAGATGAAATTATTTATAATTTCTGATATTCATGGTTCTCTAATTGCTTTTGAAAAGGCATTAAATCAATTTGAAAAGGAAAATGCAGATTATTTAGTAATTTGTGGGGATTTTCTAAATCATGGACCTAGAAATAATATTCCAGCAGGCTACGATACAAAAAAACTTGCAGAAAAGCTTAATTCCTATAAAGAAAAAATAATTGGTATTCGTGGAAATTGTGATAGTGAAGTTGATCAAATGATTTTAGATTTTCCAATGATGGCACCTTTTTCAAATATCTTTTTAGAATCAAAACATCGGGTTTTTGTTCATCATGGACACTTATTTTCTGAAAATGAACTTCGGAATTTTTTGTCTGAAAAATCAATTGTGGTTTCTGGTCATACCCATGTTCCTGTTTTGGAAGATAATGATGATTTGATTTTTGTAAATCCTGGTTCTATTTCAATTCCAAAGTCCGATTCTAAACCTGGTTACGCTTTAATAAATGCAGATAATGGTTCTGTGAATATAAGTCTACATACTTTAGAAGGAGAAAAACTAAAATCACTAGATTTTAGCTAAGAATCTTATGAGTAATTCACATAAAAATAAAATGCCCTTTGTTTTTTATCTAGTAATTTGTCTTTTTATTTTGCCAATTCTTTTGTTGGTTTTTAATCTTAGTAAAACTGTGATTATATTTTCTCTTTTATTGGGGATTGTTATCTTTTCAGTTTTTTATTTTATTTTTAGTTTTATTCCTCAAAAAAAGCTAAATCGATATTTAGAGCGTTTAATAAAGGGTGATATTGGAGAAAAACTTCCTGCTTCTACAAAATTTTCATCCATCGAAAACATTGAAACTGCCCTTGGAATTTTTGTGGAAGATACATTGAACAATCTTTTGAATGAATTGAAAATGGAAATCCTTCACACTCAAGATTCTTCTGATGTTTTTTTGGAAGAAGTTCAACGGGCTGTAACAAATTCTTCAAGAATTTCCTTAGGTGCAGATTATATAGATGCAAGAGTTGAAAATCTTGATAAATTATTAACAGAATCCATTAAAGAAAATGGTGGAATTCAAAAAAGTATTGCTGATTTTAGAAAGAGATTGGAAAATCAAACAGCTTCTATAGACGAAACTGGTAAGGTTTTAGAAAATATTGAAAAGGAATTAAAGGTTTCAATCAATAATCTGGATCAAAACAAACAAATAACAAGAAATATGCTTTCTGTTACAGATGGTTGTGATTCTAAAATCAAAGAAACCGTTGTGGCAATTTCAAAAATTGCAGACGCTATAAATGTGGCAAATGGAACTATTGAAATTGTAGACAATATTGCTCAAACAACAAATCTTCTTGCAATGAATGCTGCCATCGAAGCTGCCCATGCAGGAGAAGCTGGTAAAGGATTTGCTGTGGTTGCAACAGAAATCCGGAAACTTGCAGAAACTACTTCTAAGCAAGTTAAAACCATCACAGATTCTCTTCAAAGCGTTATTGATATTGTTTCAGAAACCACAGCTCTTGGAAATGAAGCTGGAAATGCTTTTAATGGCATATCTCAACAAATCACTAAATTTATAAAAGTTTTTGATGGCGTAATTGCAGATTTTACAAATCTCGGTTTGAAAAACGAAAGTATTTACAAGGATTTTAGAAAAATCCAAGTTATGAATAATGAAGTTGCCAATGAAATGTCAGGAATTAGCGAAAAAATTCAAGAAAATAATGTTCATTTGGATCAAATTCATGTTTGTAGTGAAGAAATAAAAAATATTGTAGGAAGAAATGCCACAGAATCAATTCAATTAAGCAAAGGGCAAGTTCCTGTTTATAGAAATGTAATTCAAAATGCAAAACACCTAGAAGAAATTCGAAAGTATATAAATGCTTTCAGAGTAAAAAATGTACCTTTGAATGTTTGGGAATCTGATAAAACCGAACTAAATATGTTGATAGAAGCCTTGTATGAACATCTAGATTGGACAGTTTCTATGCTAAATTATATTCATGGACAAGATGAAAATATGAAAAATTATTTAGCTTTAGGAACAACTAAGTTTGACGAATGGTTTTACAATCATGCTTGTAAAAAATATGCAAATCACGAAAGTATTGAAAATATCAAAAAAATTGGGGTGTTGATGCATGAAAAGGCTATTTTGATTGGAAAATTAAAAGAAGCAGGAAAACCTCAATCTGCAACAATTGAATTTTCAGAAATACTAGAACATTCTCGTTCATTGCGGGAACAATTAAATCTTCTAAAAAAATACATTATAAAACAAAGCATAAATCCTGATTCTAAGTTAGAAGCAAATCAGCCTCAAACTGAAAATTATTCTAATGAGGCTTTAAAAATTTCTGAACTTTCTAAGGAAGCTATTTCTTCAAGAAATCATGATAGTAATGAAAAAATTGAAATGCAAGATGTGGAAGCAGTGGAAGAAATCGAGGAATTTGAAGAGTTAGAAGAGATTTAATATTAAGTAGTCTTTTTTAATCGCCGATTATCTAAAAGAGATATTCTTAAAAGATTTTTTATGGTGTCTTGTTATTTAGTTAATTGTGGGGTAAAATTAACCAAATGCCTGGATTAAAACAGTTACAACGATTTGCAAATGATATAGATCAATTAGGAAATGAAAGTTCTCGTAGAGCAGAAAAAAATGAAACTCTTCCGAAACTGGAATTTCCAACAAATATTTCTGAAGCCGATGATTCTGAAGAATTTATTTTCGGACTTCCTTCTCAAAAAAGTGCAACAGATAATACAAATATAGAGTCCTCAAATACAAATGCTGAAGAAAATCTTGTAAGTGAAGAAATTGATATTGAAGCACTTCTTGCAGCAGCTGCAAATGAATCAAAAGAAAAGGAAACCCTTCCTGAAAGTGATTTTTCTATTCCGGGAATAGATGATAATTTTGATTTTTCTGATTTAGACAGTTTTGGTGCTTTTGATGATTTTGACTCTTCAGAACAAAAAAAAGATACAGAAGATTTTCTTTCTTCTACAAAAGCTGAAGTAATAGAAGAGTTACCTGCTACAAATATAGAAGCCATAGATTTTACTCCAGAAGGATTAGAAGAAATTTCTGAACCTCTTGATCTTGGAGCTTTTGAAAGTTCGACTTTAGATTCTGAAGAAAATGGATTGCAAGAACTTGAAGAAGAAATCCCAAATTTTGAAGATGGCGATTTACAAGATTTAGATTCTCCAATCCCAGATTTTGCTGCTGATTTTGCCGCAAATATTACCTCTGAAAATGAAGAATATGTTCCTGAAATCACTGGAGATTTTGAAATTCCCACTCTTGATACAAATTCCTTTGATTTTGATGCTAATTTAGAATCAGAAAACTTATCCGCAGATTTAGATAATGCTCTAGAAACTTTTGAAAATCCGGATTTTTCTATTGATGATATAAATAGTCCAATTTCTGAAATAGATAGTTCAGTTGAAAATCAAGAAATGGATTTTTCTGTTCCAGATTTTGAAACTAATTTTTCCATACCAGACTTTGATTCCGAAGATAATTCAAATATTTCTAGTATAGATACACTTGAAAGTATTTCAGCAGAAGATGATTTTTCAGTGCCAGATTTTTCTGTAGAAAATTTTTCAACCCCAGAAGAATCTTTTAATCCTCCTGATTTTAGCGAAAATATTGAAAACATCCCAATCCCAGAAACCTCCACTGATGATTCATTTTCTACTGAAGAGATGGACTTAAGTATAGATCTTGGCTCTGAAAACTCTGAAGACAGTTTTTCTATGCCAGATTTCTCTGGTGATGATTTTTCAATGCCAGATTTTACAGCTGAAGCCGAGCCACAAGTTGAAGAAGATTTTAGTGCTGCCTTTGAAGATGTAGATTTATCTCCTGCAGGTTTTGATACAGATAATTTTTCTCCAATGGGAAATGAAGAAAATCCTGAATCTCATGATGATTTTGATAGTAGTTTTTCAGATTTTGATCTTGTACCTCCTGAAGTTCCACAGGAACAAAAAAAGCGTGGACTTGGTTTTTCTTCTGGAAAAGGAAAAAAAGAAGAAGAATTATCAACTGAATTAACAGAAGAACAATATAAAATCTTTTTAGAAAATTTAAATTACTATCCATTAAATCTAAAAGTTGCCATAGAAGAAATGATTGTTGGCAATGAGTTTAATGATGATGTGGTTATGGATATAATCCATAAAATTATTAAAAAGGTTCCAGCAAGACAGCTTGCAACTCAAGTTGAAAAATTGGTGGATAAATCTATTCCCGTTCCTCTAAATTATGAAAAACGCACAGTTGCAGAATACGAAGCCTATAGACAATCCTTTGAGTATAACTTAAAAAATAAAATTTTGCCTTTAACCTTTGCTTCTATAATTGTTGTTGGTTTCTGTATTCTTTTTGGATTTTTAACTGCAAAATTTGTTGTTAGACCTGTAAAGGCAAATATGCTTTACAAAGAAGGGTACACACTTATTGAAAATGGCTTGTATCCTCAGTCTGAATCCAAATTTAATGAAGCTGTTTCCTATCATTCTGTAAAAAAATGGCATTTCAAATATGCTCGAGCATACGTGGAAAATAAACAATACGAACGAGCCAGTTCCATGTATGAAAGATTGTTGTATAACTTCAATTTCGATTTAGGGGCCGGACTTGAATATGGCACAATGGAATTGGAAGAACGTTCAAATTATGAAAAAGCAGAAGAAATCGTTCGTCGCTATATTTTAGATCATCACATAAATTCTCCAGAAGGTTTGCTTTTACTTGGTGATATTTTCTTGGAATGGGCAACAAACAGGGACGAATCAAAGTTTGAAGATGCTCGAGTTCAGTATGCAAACCTTATACAAATGTTCGGACAACAGCCAATTTATATGTCTAGAATGATGCGATATTTTATTCGCACTGATAACTTAGCCGAAGTTCTTCAATTAAAAGAATATTTTTATCCAAAATTAAAAAAAGATATTCTTGAACCAAAGGATATTGTAGAACTAAGTGGATATATGCTTGATAAATTCTATGGCGAACTTCCTGCTAAGGATGAATATCTTCGTGGTGCAATAGAAGACATTAGAGAATTACTAGAACTTGCTGTAACTAAAGCTCCTGAAATTCCTGAATCTATGTACAACTATGGTAGATATTTTGTGGAAACAGGTGCTAAAGTAAACGCTACGAATATTTTGCAAGAAGCGTTAAATCGATTTGCAAATACTGCTAAAAAAACTCAAAATCGCCTTATTGCAGAAATAGATACTTATAGATTGCTTGGTGAACTTTCTGTTGAAGATTTGGATTATCTAAAAGCAGAAGATTATTTTGTTGAAGGTGTAACCCTTTTTGAACGGGAGCGGGATAATAGCAATTTGCGTTCTGATAAAAAAGTTGGTTTGTTATATTCAGATTTAGCAGATATTGACTATTTTATTTCTGGTAATTTTGATGCGGCATTGTCGAATTATTCCAGTGCAATTAATAATTTTAACGATACTCCCTCAATTCGCTATAGAGTTGGTTATATTCAATATTCAAAAGATAATTATGTAGAAGCTCTTGGCTCATTTATAAAAGCTGTAAATGATAAGCCTTCAGATAAATATTTGCTTTTAGCTCTTGGAAATACTTTAACCCTTAGAAATAGTACATCAGCAGCCCAGGGGTATTATGAAAAATTAATAGGTTTGCTAGATTTGCAAAGAAATCAGTCTGGTGTTCTAAGACCTCAAACAAATAATGTTGATGGCGATTTGGTTGAGTTATATATGAAGGCTGCAAATAATCTTGGCGTTGTGCTTTCCTTACGGGCTGATCAAACTGGAAATGGTAATTTATTGCCAAAAGCCATGGCAAATTATGAAGAATCAATTAGAGCCTTTGATGCTTTAACTCGTAATCAAGAAACAATGATTCGTCTTGATGCAAGTAATTTGGCAGCCTTTAACCAAAAATACTTAACATATAAACATCAAGATTATGAGCCTTCAATTTATACCGAAATTTCTCCAATTTTGGAAGGCGAAAAAGTTCCGGAAAAATCTGTGGTGAAATAGTATGGCTATATCTTTGTGTAGAACCTATGGGAATAATGCAGATAAGATTCTTCATCAAAAGCAATTACGAGAAATAAAAAAAGAAATTTTTCGTAAAACAATTCATTTATGTACGGCATTTGTTCCTTTTTTTCTAGATAGGTTTTACTGGATTACAATAGCTTTGCTTTCTTTTGTTTTAGCAGGATATATAGTTTGTGAAATATTGAGATTAAATGGAATTTCTGTTCCTATAATTTCAAAAATAACAGATATTGCTTCTCGAAAAAGAGATGAAAATCACTTTGTTTTAGGACCTGTTACTCTTGCTTCCGGTGTGTTAATAACCGCTTTAATTTTTCCACCTCTTGCAGCAAAAATTGGAATTCTATCTTTAGCTTTAGGTGACGGTCTTGCAAGTTTGTTTGGAAAACTTTTTGGACATATTTTAATACCTTTTACATCTGGAAAAACTGTTGCAGGAAGTTTAACCTGCTTTATGGCAATATTTATCTCATCCTATTTATGTTATCAAAATCTAATTTGTGCATTAAGTTTAGGTGTTGCAGGAATGATAATTGAGGTTTTTCCTATTAAAAATTTTGATAACATAACATTGCCAATTTTAATTGCATTTATTTCATTGTTTTTTTTGTGTTAAGACCAATTATCTCCACAAATAATAGTTATGAATATTTTTTAAGTACTTACTAGTTCCTAAACTAAGAAGAATAATTCCTAAAAATGTGAAAAACAAATTACATGCAAAAATCAAAATTGTATAACCTAAAGTTACCAATATATAAGAGAATGAATAATCCTTTTTGTTTATAAAAAGCAATGTTATAAAAGTGATGAACAAAAGTGTTAAAATAATTAAAATAAACAATTTTTCAAATCCGTAGGCCGGGGAAATTGAAGGCATAATTTTATTTGTGGAAATTGGAATAAAATTAGAAAATATACAAGAAAGTAAAAAAATGACTAACAGATTTTTTTCAATTTGTTGATTTTGAACTTCAGTAGAAAACAAGGTTGAAAATAAAAAGCAGAAGTAAGAAATAAATCTTCCTGCAAAAGTGATTTTTCCAATAAAAATTACCAATGGTGAAAAACTATTCCATAAATTGAAAAGTGGAATTAGTAAACGAAATAATTCAAAAAAACATCCAATTAGAAAACCAAAGAAAAATATTATTTCCGGGGATTGGGTTTTTTCAAAGGAATATCTTACGAATAAAGATGAGAAAAAAGAATAAAATCCCAAAAATGCTATAGAAATAATAGGAAATATAGAAAAGTTACTAAAAAGAAGACTTCTTAATGAAATTGTAGAAAATTGAATTGAATAGGGAAAAGTAGAAATTTTTCCTTGAGATAAAAAGATAGCGAATAAAACTATAAATAAAACTAAAAATAAAGATGATATAATACAAAAACTTGATAAAAACTTATTTCGTGAAATTAAGGTCATATTAAAAGAATAACTATTACTTAAATTTATGTAAAGCAGAAAGAAGAAAAATCCGAAAAATAAAAGTGTATTAGTATAAAAAATTACAAAATCTGACTTTTATTGGAGGATTAAAGGTAGCTATGAAAAAATATATTCTATGCTTAGTTTTTGCAATTTTATCAGTTTCATTATTTGCAGGAGACGTGGCAGCTTTTGAAGATATTGGATTTTCTGCTGATGGAAAAACTTACCTTTTTGCAGAATATGGAATAACCGATAAGGATTTTCAAGGATATGCAGAAATTTATGCTGTAGATATTGAAAAAAACGATTTTTTGAAAAATGGCGTTTATAAAACCAATCCTTCAAAAGCAACAACAGGAAAAAGTGGAAGTAGCGTTTATGCAGAGCTAAAGGAAAAACATGGAAAATGGATAAACAGCTTTAACGCAACTCCTGTATCATTAGATGATATCCTTTACATAAAATCAAATGATTCAAAACTTAATACAGAAACAATTTCTGTAACAGATTTTGTTCATTCTTCCCAAGAAAATCCAATTTCTTATGATTTTACCTTAGTTCCATATTATGAGGGTAAAGGAAAATCTTTGGTTTCTTCATTTTATATTGTTGTGGAGAAAAAAAATAAGAGTGGAGATATTTTAGAAAAGATTGTTGTTGGAAATCCTGATGTAAAAAGAAAAATGATTTCAAACTATGCCATTGAAAAAATCTTTTGCACAAAGGATGCAAAAAGTTTTGTTATTCTTGTGGAAAAAATCAGTGAAGAAAATGGAGTTCCTACCATTAGATACATGGTAGAAACTTTTAAACTTAAAAATTAAACAAAAAGCATTCCTTGTTGTAATGCGGCTGCTTTTTCAGAATAGCCTAATTCCTTTAGAATTGCATAAGAAAAAGCTGCTGCTGTGCCAGGACCTCGGGAAGAAATAAGATTTCCGTCAATAACAACTGGATTAGTTTTCCAAGTGGATAAAGCTTCTTTTGGTGCTTCCTCTTCCATATTTGGATAACAAGTCCAGTTTTTGTTTTTTAAAAGTCCAAAATTTCCAAATACAATTGCAGGACTTGCACAAATTGCACAAACCAGTTTTCCTGCATCAAAACATTTTTCTGAAAGATTTTTTAGTTCCTTGCAATTTGCAAGATTTGTTGCTCCCGGCATTCCGCCTGGAAAAACAATTCCATCTGGTAAATCATCAAAAGAAATGTCATTAAGTGTTAGGTCACAAGTAATTTCAATGTTATGAGCTCCAATTACTTGTTTTTTTTCTAAAATAGAAACAGTTTTAACATCAATATTTCCCCGTCTTAGAATATCCACAGGAGTGATGGCTTCAATTTCTTCAAATCCCGGAGCAAAAAATACATAGACTAATTTTGTTTCGTTCATAATATTTCCTTAAAAATCATACAATTTTTTTTCTAATTTTATTATACAGTATGATTAGTTGAAAATACAATAATTATGATATAAGATATTTGTATGAAAAAGGTATTGATAATAGATGCTCCACCGCTTTTTAGAGAATTTTTAAAAGAAAAGCTTACTATAGAAAAAATTGATGTTGATATTGCCCATGGAAATAGGGATGCTTTTACAAAACTTGTTTCAACATTACCAGATTTAGTAGTTGTTTATTCACCAGATCATTTTCAAGATCTTATCGACTTTTTAGATAAGAAAAAATATGATCCCAATGCCTCTAGAATACCTGTGATTTTAATTGGTCCTCCATTGGAAGCAGATCAATTAGAAGCCTTACCTAGTTACAATGTATTAAAATATTTTAATAAACCAGTAAAATTTGATATTTTCTTTGAATCAATAGGTCGAGTTTTGCGAACAAATTTTTCTATAGATACAACTCCTTGTATTTTGGAATTGCACTTAAACGAAAATATTATTTTTGTGGAAGTTGCACAAGGTTTGAATAGAGAAAAACTTGCTTTGTTAAAATATAGAATTTCTGAAATGATTGATAATAATCATTTAATTGCTCCAAAAGTAATATTGATGATGACCGATTTGTCCCTATGTTTCGTAGACGGAGCAAATCTTGAATATTTGTTAGACAACATAATCGCAGATTCTAGAATAATGCGAAGAAATGTTAAGGTTCTTTCTTTAGATTCTTTTACAAAGGAATTGATAAAAGGACATAAAAAATACGAAGGAATTGAAGTTGTTGAAAATCTTTCTAGTATTCTAAATAGTTTGGTGGATTCAGGAACAGCAACTAGTGTGGCTGAAGTTATATCTGATAAAATATTAACTGCTACAGAAGATGTTAGTGAAGGTTCTGTTCAAATGAAATTTCATTCGGAGTCTGGTATTATGGAAGAAAAAGTGAATGCTTTGGAGCAACAACTTGCAATTGCTGTTGTTGATGATGACATTGTTACTTTAAGATTGTTAAAAAGTTGTTTTGCTACTATTAGTGTTCAAGTTGATTGTTTTAGTTCCGGTTCTGAATTTTTAGGTGCCACAAATAGAAAAGTTTATGATTTAGTGATTCTAGATATTTTTATGCCAGGTCTTTCTGGATTTGATATTTTAAACTTTTTGCATACAAAACGTTATCCTTCCCCAGTTATTATTTATTCCAATATTACACAAAGGGAATCAGTTGTTCAGGCATTAAGTCTTGGTGCAAAATCATTTTTGGTCAAACCACAAAAGCCAGACGTAATAATTCAAAAATCTTTAGAAGTAATAAATGCTAATTCTTAGTAGGTTTGCCAATGTCAAATAATGAAACCGCTGCTAGTCCTTTTTTTGCTAATGCAGTTCACGAATTAAGAACTCCAATTCAAACAATTATTGGAACCCTTGAATTAATGGGAGATACCTCTCTAAATCCTGAGCAAACAGAATATGTTAGACAAGTAAGATTTAGTGCAGATATTCTTTTAGCCTTAGTTAATGATTTGTTGGATTTTTCAAAAATTCAGTCTGGACAATTTAAGTTAGAAAGAATTCCTGTTAATCCTAGTAATGTAGTTGAAGAAACTGTGGACTTAATTAGTATTGAAGCCCATAATCGCGGTTTGGAAATTTTTACAAGACTTTCAGAAGATTTGCCATTGGCAATTTATAGTGATCCAACAAGAATTCAACAAATATTGTTAAACTTTGTAAAAAATGCTGTGAAGTTCACAAGTCAGGGATATATAAACGTAAAACTTTCCAAGGTTGAAAATAATCTTTTGTTTGAAGTAATTGATACTGGAATTGGTGTTCCTGATGAAAAAAAGCAATTGATATTTAAAGAGTTTTGCCAAGCAGACGCTTCTACCACAAGAAAGTATGGTGGAACAGGTTTGGGACTTTCTATTTGTAAAAATCTTTCAGCCTTAATGAAAGGTGAAATAGGAATAAAAGACAATCCTGAAGGTGGTTCAATATTTTGGTTTTCTCTTCCAATTGACATCTGTGAAAATCCACCAGAAAAATTTCCTCGTGTTAAGAATATTGATATCAACCTTGGTACAAAAATCTTGTTAATCGATGACCATAAACTTGCTTTAGAAAGTTTGCAATATAAGTTAAAAACTCTTGGTTTAACCAATGTGGATGTTGCCTTATCTGGTGAAGAAGGTTTAGAAAAACTTCGAAAAGCCAAGGCTGAAAATAATCCATTTGCAATAGCTTTTGTTGATATGATAATGCCTGTTATGGACGGTTGGCGTTTAGCTGCTGAAATCAATGCAGATAGAAATATTAACGATACAAAATTGTTTATGCTTGTTCCTGAAGGTCAAATGGGAAGTGAAGCAAAAATGAAAATGCTGGATTGGTTTAACGGTTATGTTTACAAGCCAATTAAGTATCGTTTGTTAATAGATACTCTAAATAATGCATTCAAAGAAAAACTTGATTTAGAGACTGTTGAAAAATCAGACCAAAAGCCAACTGAAAGTACTCCGGAAAAAACAACAGAAGTGGAAAATCTTCCTTCAACCTATGATTGTACTGTTTTGGTTGCAGAAGACCATCCAATAAATCAAAAGTTGTTGAAAACTTTCTTAACAAATTTTGGCTGTACTGTTTTTACTGCAAACAATGGACGGGAAGCTGTAAATCAAGTTGCAGAGCATCCTGAAATTGAGCTTATTTTTATGGATATTCAAATGCCAGAATTAAATGGTGTTGAAGCAACTATAGAAATTCGCCAAACTGATTACAAGGGTATTATCATTGCATGTACTGCAAACAGTGATGAAGCTGATTTTGAAATGTACCGCAAAAACGGAATGAATGGAACTTTGATTAAACCCTTTAAAAAGCAAAGTGTTAAAGATTTGTTAGATAAATGGATAACTGTAATAAAAATGCCTGTAGAAGGTGAGCTTGAAGAAGTTGAAGAACTTGAGGAATTAGAGGAAGTTTTTGAAGAAGTTGACTTAAATGACTTTATTTATAAAATTTGGGATCCTTCTGATTTCTTGGATACTGTTTCCCACGATTATTCTCTTGCTCAACAACTTATTGAACAGTTTATAAATCAAACTCGTACTTATTTGATAACGGCAAAAGAAGCTTTGTATATGAAAAATATTCAAAGTTTGTCTGTAATTGGGCATACATTAAAAGGAAGTTCTGCCACAATTTCTGCAAAGGCTTTGTCTGAAGCTGCAAAAAAAATTGAAGACTTTGCTAGAGCAATGGATTTATCAGAAGTTGCAAAACATATAAATGATTTTTCTGCGTTGTTTACCAAATTTGAATATCTTGCTAAGGATCAACTAGAAGAATGGAAAAAGCAAAAATAAATATTTTAGCAAATTATCACACTCATTCAACTTTTTGTGATGGAAAAGCAACTTTGCAAGAAATTGCAAAAATAGCCCAAGAAAAAGGTTTTCAATATTTGGGATTTTCTTCCCATTCTGCTTTTCCAGTTTCTTCTGATTGCGAAATGCATTATGAGAATTTTACAAAATATAAAAATGAAATTGCAGAATTAAAAGACGCATACAAAAATCAAATGGAAATTTTATACGGTTTTGAAGCTGATTATTTACCACCGATTTCCTATCCAGATTACACATTTTATGAAGAGCTCAGTCCTGATTATTTAATTGGTTCTGTTCATTATGTTTTTAATCATGAAAAGCCAGAAAATGGCACAATGACAGTGGATAATTCCGTTGAAAAAGTTGCAGAAGGTATTGAAAAAGTTTTCTTAGGTGATAAAAAAAAGATGGTGCAAACATATTTTGACCACCAAAGACAAATGCTAAAATCTTGTGATTTTGACATAATTGGTCATGTGGATTTAGTTCGAAAACGCAATGCAGAATTAAATCTTTTTTCTGAAACAGATTCATGGTACAAAAAGGAAATAAAAGCTACGGCAAAAGAAATTGCAAAAGCTGGAGTTGTGGTTGAAATCAACACTGGTGGAATGGCTCGGGGCGCAATTAACACGCCTTATCCAAGTTTGGACTTTTTGTCACTTTTAAGGAAATATGATGTTCCTATTATTTTTAGTTCGGATGCCCATAGTGCAGAAAATCTAGATTATGGCTTTGAAGTTGCCACAGCACTTGCCACAAAAGCCGGATATTCAGAACGGCAATATTTAACTTTAGAGGGTTGGAAAACAGTTCCTTTATTGAGTAAAACCTAGATAAAGTGTATATTTGATTTTATGAACAAAGTCTTTAAGTTTTTTTTACTTTTTATTTTTATATTTTTAACTTTTTCTTGTGAAAAAAAAGAAATTGTGAAAAATGAAAATATTGAAATTGAAAATCAAATAGAACCAAATAATAGCGATGTAATTTCAGACTTACCCCTTTGGATTCCAGGGGATTATTCAAAAGTTGCAGTTGTTTTTGGTCATGGATATGAAACTGAGGAATCCCAAAAAGAGGTTGTTTCTGTTTTAGAAAATTATTTTGGTCTTGCAGAAAATAAGGGCTTAATAATTACAAGAACATTCCCAAAAGTTTATTTTGAAAATAAAAAGGTTTCGGCAGATTGGCTAAGAAAAAGTATTGCAAAAGATGATGTTTTTGCAATTATCACAATCGGGGCTCCTGAAAAAACTCATTTTACATTGGCAGATTTACAGGATAATGGTTTTTCTGGAAAAGTTTATTCAATTTTCCCTCAAGATAATATTTTAGGAACAGAATCTGGTTCGGAATTTGTTTTAAGTTATAAATCCCTTGGTGTAAAACTTGATGAAAGCCCTGTTT
>JAEIGA010002893.1_pt1 | contig 27066 bp, 24 predicted proteins | sample 9270691 | NCBI WGS metagenome assembly JAEIGA01 (sample SAMN17057246, study PRJNA624740) | gut metagenome | biome: biome; isolation source: fecal sample | host: Bos grunniens | place: China: Xizang | collected 2019 | reverse complement strand
TACCCTCTTGCCCGCCAGAAAGCCTTAGCGACACTTGGCTATGACCATGCTGCCATGTTAGCTACGCCAAACAATATTTTGGGAGTCGAATATTGCAAAGCAATTATTCGTCAAAACAGTGACATAAAACCGATTACTATAAAAAGAGCAGGAAGCGGATATCATGAGCTTGCACTCTCCCATGACTATCCTTCTGCCTCTGGAATCCGACATCATGTACGACAGAGGTGTTCCTTGGAAGAATTACAGCCTTATTTTCCAGATGCCGTCTATCGTTACTTCTACGAGAACGATATCTTCGATGAATTTTTAACCGCCGAAGATTTTTCTCTCCTGTTTCGATGGATGCTTTTTACCAAACAAGAAAAAGACCTGTGTTCGATTATGGATATTCATCCCGAATTAGCAAAACGCATGTTACGAGAACGAAATCGTTATGAAAGTTATTCGCAATTTGTCTCTTTATTAAAGACCAAAGAAGTAACCCACAGCCGATTGACAAGAGCTCTGTTTCATGCTCTGCTTGGTATCGAAGATTGTCCTGCTCTTCCTTATGCAAGACTTCTTGGTTTCCGCAAATCTGCATCTTTGGTACTAAAAACAATCAAGAAAAACGCAACACTGCCACTACTTACCAAACTCGCAGATGCTTCAGCAATCTTAGATACTTCGGCTTTATCCATTTTAGAGAAGAATACGCAGATTGCAAACCTCTACGAATCTGTTCTCTGCGAAAAAACAAAGAAAACATTTACCCACGAATATCAAAAAGAATTGATTCTTTTGCCTTAAAAAGCGAAAAAAAGAACAGCTGTAAGTCCCAGAAGACTCGCAACTGTTCTTTTTCTATTCTAAGATTCCTACTAGTTTTTGAAACTATGAATTGGTGCAGGGATTCTTCCACCACGATTGACAAACACATCACAGGAATAGGTATTTACTGGCATAATTGGTGCATAGCCCAAAAGACCGCCAAATTCCACCTGCTCGCCAACGCCTTTTCCAATCACTGGAATGATACGAACGGCTGTTGTTTTCTGATTGATCATACCAATCGCCATCTCATCTGCAATGATACCAGAAATGGTTGTAGCTTTTGTATCTCCAGGAATGGCAATCATGTCAAGACCAACGGAGCAGACACAAGTCATTGCCTCTAATTTTTCTAAGGTCAATGCCCCCATCGCAACGGCATCAATCATTCCCTTATCTTCGCTGACAGGAATAAATGCTCCACTTAAACCTCCGACATAAGAAGAAGCCATAACTCCACCCTTCTTTACCTGGTCATTTAACATCGCAAGTGCAGCAGTCGTTCCAGGTGCGCCCACACGTTCCAAACCAATTTCCTCCAAAATCTCAGCAACAGAGTCTCCCACTGCTGGTGTTGGAGCTAAGGACAAGTCAACAATACCAAATGGCACACCAAGACGGTTTGATGCTTCTTTTGCCACCAACTGTCCCACACGCGTAATCTTGAATGCTGTTTTCTTAATTGTTTCACACAATTCTTCAAAATTCGCACCTTTTGCCTGAGAGAGTGCATATTTTACAACCCCAGGACCACTTACTCCAACGTTGATAATCGCATCTGCCTCTGTCACTCCATGGAATGCTCCCGCCATAAATGGGTTATCGTCTGGTGCATTACAAAATACAACCAGTTTTGCACAGCCAAGAGAATCGGATTCTTTTGTTGCCTGTGCAGTTTCTACTACAATTTCTCCCATCAGTTTTACAGCATCCATGTTGATACCTGTTCTTGTAGAACCTAAGTTAATGGAACTACATACCTGTTCGGTCTGGGACAGTGCCATAGGAATGGAACGAATCAAAAGTTCATCTGCTTTTGTCATTCCTTTGCACACCAATGCAGAATATCCACCGATAAAGTTTACACCTACTGCTTTTGCTGCTTTATCCAAAGTTTTTGCAATCGTCACAAAATCTCCTGGAGTTTTGCATGCAGAACCACCAATCAAAGCAATTGGTGTAACAGAAATTCGTTTATTCACGACAGGGATTCCATATTCCTTGGAAATATCTTCCCCTGTCTTTACCAGGTCTTTCGCCAAAGTAGTAATTTTTTCATATACTTTACGGTTTACTTCGTCCAGATTGCTGTCAATACAATCCAAAAGGCTAATCCCCATCGTAATGGTACGCACATCCAGATTTTCATGCTCAATCATTTTGTTGGTTTCATTTACTTCAAATATATTAATCATGACCAAGCTCCCCGATTAGATCCTATGCATTTTGTTGAAGATATCTTCTCTTTGGCAACGAATGATTACGCCTGTTTCTTCGCCAAGCACACGCAGTTCTTCTGCGATGTTTCCTACCATTTTGTCACATTTTGTTGTGTCAACAATCATCATCATGTTGAAAAATCCATCTACGATGGTCTGGGAAATGTCTAAAATGTTAATTTCATTGTTTGCAAGGTAAGTACATACTTTTGCAATGATACCAATGGTATCCTTTCCTACTACGGTAATAATCGTCTTTTTCATAATACTATCCTCTTTCTGCTTATTATATCTTTACGATTTCGGAAACCTCATCTCGTTTTGCAATTCGGATTCGAAAATCCTCTGCTTTGTAAGGGTTTTCTCCCATCGTCACCTCAGCACAAACCGTCTCATACGCAAGTGCCTCGTAATTATTTTCCTTACTTAGATGCCCAAGGAAAATATCTTTCAAATCATCATGCAACAGTCGACACAGGAGTTTCCCTGCATCTTCGTTGGAGAGATGTCCTCGTTTCCCTAAAATTCTTCGTTTCAAATAATAAGGATAACTTCCTACCTGGAGCATATTGACATCATGATTGGCTTCCAAAACCAAGGCATCTAACTTTGTCAGGTTTTCCACCGTATATTCGTCATAAGTCCCCATATCCATCGCAATTCCTACTTTTTTATCCCCATGCACTACGCGGTATCCCACAGGCTGAGCCGCATCGTGAGAAATCGAAAACGGATACACCTCTAAATCTCCAATTTTACAGGAAACGTCTTCTCGAATCGTATGAAAAATCCCCTCTGGCATCTTGCCAAGCGTTCCATTTTCTTCCATCGCACGAATCGTTCCTTCGGTTGCATAAATCGGTACTTTGCATTTTCGCGCAAGCACCCCAAGTCCCTTAATATGGTCTGCATGCTCATGCGTAACAAAAATACCATCCAAATCTTTCATGGTCAAATCAAGGGCATGAAGCCCCGATTCCACCTTTTTTCCACTAATTCCTGTATCTACTAAAATGTTGGTAGTGTCACTGCCCACATAAATGCAGTTTCCACTGCTTCCACTTGCGATACTACATAATCTCATATAACCTCATCCTCTGCACAATCTGCGCCTTTGTATCCTCAAAGTCGCCACTGTTGTCTATTTCAAAATGGCAATGCAAAGAAAATTCTTCTTCGCTAAGCTGATTTGCAAACATATCGCGTATTTTTTCGTCGGAATATCCTCGGTGCAATTTCAAACGCTCCGTACGAGTCTGTTCATCTGTATAAACATACCACAACTCATCACAAATTTCATCGTAATGGTCTTCAATCAACAAAGCAGCTTCAATCACAAAAAGAGTCGTTTCGTTTTCTTTTTCGATTTCAATTGCTTTTTTGATATAGTTTTTTACGGCTGGATGCACAATCGCATTGAGTTTTTCCAACATTTCCTTATCTGAAAATACAATCGATGCAATCTTTGCTCTGTCTAAGTTGCCATCTTCTCTTAAAATTTCAGGACCAAACAATGCAACAATTGGTTCAAAACAAGCGTTTTGAGGTTTCATCAAAAGATGTCCCACTGCATCTGCCTGTACCACAGTTGCATCAAACCTTCTTGCAATAAAATTGATTACTTCACTTTTTCCAGAACCTACTCCACCTGTAATTCCAATAATCTTCATTTGTATGTCCATCCTTTCTCTACAATATCGTATTTACTTTGCTTCGTACCAGCTTTCGCCTGTATGCATATCAATTTCTAATGGAACCGTAAGCTGTGCCGCCTGATGCATTTCTCGCTCTAACAGCTTAGAAACTTCTTCCACTTCATCGATTGCCGTTTCAATCAATAATTCGTCGTGCACCTGCAAAATCAATCTTGATTTTAAGTTTGCCTTTCGAAGTGCCTCATTGACACGCACCATGGCAATCTTAATGATATCTGCCGCAGTTCCCTGAATCGGTGAGTTCATCGCAATTCGCTCACCAAATGCACGCTGCATAAAGTTACTTGATTTTATCTCTGGCACAGGACGTCTTCGTCCAAATAAAGTGCTGACATATCCTTCTGCTTTTGCTTTTTCTACCTCTCCATCTAAGTAGCCCTTAATCTTTGGATAGGTTGCAAAATACTGCTCGATATACTCTCCCGCTTCTTTTTTGGTAATACTTAAGTCCTGACTTAAACCAAAGGAGCTGATTCCATACACAATTCCAAAGTTTACTGCTTTCGCATTTCTTCGTTGCAATGGAGTTACCTCATCAAATGGAACGCCAAATACTTCCGAAGCTGTAATCTTGTGAATATCCTGTTCTTCGTTATACGCCTGAATCAATTTTTCGTCTCCAGACATATGCGCTAACACACGAAGTTCAATCTGAGAATAGTCCGCATCCAGAAAAACAAATCCTGGTTTTGGAACAAATACTTTTCGAATCAGACGCCCAAGTTCCATACGAACTGGAATATTCTGTAAGTTTGGCTCTGTACTGCTGATTCGACCCGTTGCGGTAATCGTCTGGTTAAAATTGGAATGAATCCTTCCATCATGGGCAATGCACTCTGCCAAACCATCTGCATACGTCGATTTTAATTTTGTCAACTGACGGTATTCCAAAATATCCGCCACAAATGGATAATCTGGTGCTAATTTTTCCAAAACTTCTGCTGCCGTAGAATAACCTGTCTTCGTCTTCTTACCGCCTGGCATTCCCATCGTTTCAAATAAAATCACACCCAACTGTTTTGGAGAATTGATATTAAATTCTTCCCCAGCTTTTTCATAAATTTCTTTTTCTAATTCTGCAATGCGTACCTGAAGCTGTTCTCCATACGCCTTTAATTCTTCGCCCTTAACCAAAATGCCTTCTTTTTCCATATCATCTAAGGTAAAGGCCAGAGGCATTTCTACCTGCTCAAAAAGTTCCAGCATCTTTGTCTCTTCTAAAGCCTTCTCTAGCGCACCCATTCCATGCAAAGAAGCATAGGCTTGTGCGGTAACATACGATGCACTTTGTTCTTGTGGCACTTTGGATAAATCCAGCACCTTACTAGTTCCAAAAATTTCTTCCCAGGAAGGCAGGGATTTTCCCAAAAATTCTTTGGAAATATCATCGTACGTATATTTACTCTTTAATGGATTTAACAAATATGCCGCAATATTCAAATCAAAAATTCCTGCTCGATTTGGAATCGCAATCTTCTTTCGCATTGCTTTGACATCGCAAACGCCAATTTTTACGTTCGAAGCAAACAATCGCTCTAACTGGTCTTCTAAATATCCTTCGGTCATAAAACCAAAGACTGGAAGAAAATACAAAGGTTCTTCCTCCAAACAAAGTCCGATTCCAACCAGACCAAGGCTTCCCCATACACTGGCCACACCTACCTTAACAGCACTTCTTGCTTTCTCCCAGACAGTTTCAGACTCAAGAAAATCTTCTACTGTTACAATCTCCATCTTTGATTCCTGCACAGGCTGTTCAAATCGAGACAAAAGATTCTTAAAATCCAGTCTCTTACACCATTCGTACGCCTCTTTGGTATAAATATCTCGAAGTCTGGCATCTTCTAAAACAAAATCAATCGGACTTTCTACATTAATCGTCGCTAATTTCTTACTAAGAACTGCTAAATCATAATGTTCTTTCAAGGATTCTTTTGCCTTATTTGGCTTAATTTCCTCTACATGTTCAAACGCATTTTCAATACTGCCATACGTACTAATAATTTTTGCAGCAGTTTTTTCACCAATTCCAGGCACACCAGGAATATTGTCCGAGGTATCTCCCATCAATGCCTTCAGCTCAATAATCTGCAACGGACTTACCTGATAAGCCTCTAACACCTGTGCGGTGTGGTAGTCCTCGATGATGGTCTTTCCAGCTTTTGTTTTTGGAATACGCACCAAAATCTTGTCGGTCGCTAACTGCAACAAGTCTCTGTCCCCAGACACGATGGTAACTTCCATCCCCTGTGCCTCACTGCGTTTTGCAATCGTTCCAAGCAAATCGTCCGCCTCGTATCCTTCTTTGGATACAATCGTAACCTTCATTGCCCTTAAAACATCCTGAATCACAGGAACCTGCTCTCTTAATTCCTGTGGCATGGATTTTCGAGTTCCCTTGTATGCATCATACATTTTGTGACGAAAGGTTGGTGCATGAAGGTCAAAAGCCACCGCCAAAAACTGTGGTTTCTCCTCCTCTAAAATCTTCGTCATAATATTAATGAAACCATATACGGCATTCGTAGGAATCCCTTCTGAATTTGTAAGCAAAGGCAAACCATAAAATGCTCGGTTTAAAATACTATGCCCATCTATCAATACAATTTTTTCACTCATGTTATTGTCCTCTCGATAGGTTCTCTAATAATACTTCTAATTCTACTAAGGCAAATCGTATCACAAAAAATGCCGCCACACCAATTAAAATAACCAAAAACAGACTCCAAAGCAAACGATAAAATTCTTTTCGTCTCTTTACTCGTCGGTCTTTTTTCTTCACATCATCTTTTAGTAACTGTGGAATATCATAAGATTCGTGATACTCTTCTTCCAAATATCTTATCCCCATAGTAATCGTAAATAATGTTTCTAATTCATCATAACACACAGGACAGGTCTTGATATGCGCCAAAAAAGCAGCCAGCTCTTTCGGAGATAACTCATCATTTATATATTTATCCATCATTTGCATTGCCACTTCACATTTCATCTCAAAGCACCTTCCTATCAAAAAATATTATCGTGTCTGTTATCATAGCACAAATTTCAAACAAGAAAAAGTATCCAACGCTAAATAGTTGCATTTTCATCAAACCATTCTTCCAGAGCGTTCAAATTCAAATCGGAATGTTCAATTTCTCTTGCATAGCGATATGCCATCGTAATAAATTCTTCTTTTCCAATTTTCTTTCCACTCATACTAAACGCAAAGATCCATTCTGCCATGAAAAATTCACGAATCCATCGTACAGAAAATACAGAAAGCGCCATTTTGGTGAAAATCATATCATCATACACAGCTCCGCAAAAATAAGTATATACAAAGAACATCAAAAGCTGTTCTCCCCAAATTTCCCAGCTGTTCTTCTCTTTTGCCAAATACATCTTCTGGAATCTTTCATACGTTTTACGGTAAGAATCTTGTCCTTTTTCAAACAACATATTCCATGCTCTAGACAAAACATCTTCCCAATCATCTTGCAAAAGCTCTAATTTAAAAAATACAGAAAATTCTTTAACTCTCTGTTCGTAACGTTTCTTTGCATCTATTTTCGAAACTTTGATATTCTTCCATTCACGATACTGTTCGATTACATCGTCAATGTCAAAATAGCGTTCTTCATCCACACAATCCTGCATTTCTTTGGCAAATGAGAGAAGAAGTTCCATTCTGGTTTCGATATCCAGACTTCTATCCTGAATCATCTGAAACATCACTTCTCTGGCTTCTTCTAACTGAGAAAACATCAGAAAATCAAATTCTTCAAAATCATCTTCCTCCTCATCTTCCCATTCCACAAAAGAAACTGCATCCTGTTTTTCTAACATCATTCTCGCTGCCTGTGGACAGGATAAAGAAAGAGAATACTCACGCAGTCCCTCATATTCTTCGATATGGCGAGGATAACGATGGCAAGTCTCACACAAACCTTCCTCTCCTAATTCACACTGAATATCACACAAATTTTTATTGTTTAAGAACGCACATCTTCCATCTACCTGATAAAAAGTTCCTTCCTCCCAATCAATGGAATTTCTAAGACGTTTTCCAAACGCCCCTTTCAGTTCCCCATATTTCTCCAAAGAATCGTCATCAATCACAATCTGCCATCCTGCACAACAAGTCGCAGGACATTTGTCCGCAATGCAGGCAAAGGCATCATAAAAATCTGGTTTTATATATCTCATACATTTCCCTTTCTATTCATAGGAAATGGGCGAAATGCTCGCAAAATACCGCACTACGCCCATGTTCTTTCTCTTTTGTTTATTTCCAGCCAGGGTTATCTAAATCATTCTGTACACGTTTTAAATGTTCACGAATCGTAATCTTCTGTGGGCAAAGTTCCTCACAAGCGCCACATTCCACACAGCTTTCTGGTTTTGCATCGCTTCCCATACTTTCCCAGCTATACTGTACCACTCCATATTTCTGGTACATATGGTACATATTCCAAAGTTTAAAGTTTCTAGGAATATTTACACCCGCTGGACATGGCATACAGTAACGACAACCTGTACAACCATTTTGTACACGCGCACGAAGCGTTTTGACAACGTTTTTCACCGTTTCTTCTTCTACTTTGCTCAATGGTTCAAAATTACCAAAGGTATCCAAATTGTCCTGCACCTGTTCCTGCGTACTCATACCACTTAACACAACTTTGATATTTGGATGAGAAGCAACCCAGCGAAGTGCCCAGGATGCAATACTCTTTTCTGGTCTTACCGCTTTAAACATAGCTTCCACATCATCGGAAAACTGTGCCAAAAGACCGCCACGAACAGGTTCCATAATCACCATAGGAATCCCTTTTGCCTCTGCCAGATTATATCCTTTATCTCCAGCCTGTTCTTCGGTATCCATGTAGTTATACTGAATCTGGCAAAAATCCCAATCATAATGATTGATGATTTCTTCAAATACTTCATAATCATCGTGGAAAGAAAATCCCAGATAACGAATCTTTCCTTCTGCTCTTAATTCTTCACACAAAGAAATAATATCCAGTGCTTTTACTTTCTCAAAACTTGCTTTTCCCAAAGAATGCAGAAGATAAAAATCCACATACTCTTTATCTAAACGTTTTAACTGTTCTTCAAAAATTTCTCTTGCCTGTGCTCTGCTTTCTACTTTCCACATTGGAAGTTTGGTTGCCAGATAATAAGAGGAGCGGTCGTATTTGTTTAACACACGCCCTACAAAAGGTTCACTGTCTCCATTGTGGTATGGATATGCCGTATCATAATAGGTAACGCCCTTTGCCATCGCCTCATCTAACATTTTTTCAGAAAGTACTTCGTCAATTTTTCCATCTGGTGTTGTTGGAAATCTCATACAGCCAAATCCCAACAAGGAAGTTTCAATCCCCAATTTTTTCATTTCTCTTTTTTCCATTTTCAAACCCTCTCCCAAAAACAATTACTCATCTTTTGCCCAATCAAACGCATATTTTACAGCCTTTTTCCAACCTTTGATTCTTTTATTTCTCGCCTCTGTCTCTAATTGTGGCTCAAACATACGATTGATAGACCAATTTTCTAATACTTCATCCTGACTTTTCCAATAACCTACCGCAAGACCTGCAAGGTACGCTGCCCCCATCGCAGTCGTTTCCACGCAGGAAGGTCGATGTACGGGTGCCAGAATCATATCTGCCTGCGTCTGCATCAGGAAATCATTCGCACTCGCACCGCCATCTACTTTCAACGCCGTCAACGTAATGCCCGAATCACTTTCCATCGCCTCAATGACATCATTGACCTGATAAGCAATGGATTCCAGGGTTGCACGAATGATGTGATATTTATTGACACCACGCGTCAGGCCAACAATACACCCTCTCGCATACTGGTCCCAATAAGGAGCACCAAGCCCTGTAAACGCAGGAACCACATAACATCCATTCGTATCTTTTACTTTCTTTGCCATATATTCAGAATCTACCGCAGAATCAATCACCCTAAGTTCATCTCTTAACCACTGAATTGCCGCTCCTGCTACGAAAATCGAACCTTCCAGTGCATAATTTACCTTGCCATCAATCCCCCAGGCAATCGTTGTCACAAGCCCATTTTGAGAAAATACTGGTGTCTCTCCTGTATTCATCAATAAGAAACAACCCGTTCCATACGTATTCTTCGCTTCCCCTGGTGCAAAACAAGTCTGCCCAAACAGTGCCGCCTGCTGGTCACCTGCTGCTCCTGCAATCGCGATTGGACCACCAAAGAAAGAAGCATCAGCCTGACCATACACACAGCTTGATGGCATCGCTTTTGGAAGCATCGCTTTTGGAATCTGAAGTTCCTCTAAAATTTCATCATCCCAATCAAGGGTATTGATGTTAAACAACAAGGTTCTGGACGCATTGGAATAATCCGTCACATGCACCGCACCCTTTGTCAGCTTCCAAATCAGCCAGGTTTCCACCGTTCCAAACAAAAGCTCACCCTGTTTTGCACGTTCTCTTGCGCCTTCTACGTTATCTAAAATCCATTTCACTTTCGTTCCAGAAAAATACGCATCAATAATCAAACCTGTTTTCTTACGAAAAACCTCCGTCAATCCCTTCGCCTTTAACGAATCACAATATTCCGACGTACGTCTGCACTGCCAGACAATCGCGTGATGAATTGGTTCTCCCGTCTTTTTATCCCAGACAATCGCCGTTTCTCTCTGGTTTGTAATCCCAATTCCCGCAATATCCTTTGCTGTGGCACCAATCTTTGTCATCGCCTCCACTGCAACCCCTAACTGAGAAGACCAAATCTCATTGGCATCATGCTCTACCCAACCTGGTTTTGGAAAATACTGCGTAAATTCCTTCTGTGCCATACTGCAAATATTTCCCTTTTTATCAAACAAAATACAGCGGTTACTGGTTGTGCCAGCATCCAGCGCCATCATATATTTTCCCATAAAAAAACCTCCGATGTTTAAAATCGCAAAAATGTAATTTTATGGTATCATAGCTGAACAAATTTCGCAAGGATAGTTCTTCAGCTTATGCGATAATGTCCCACAATATCCGTTCTGTGTTCCAGAATATCCTCCTCATAATGCACCTGATAAGGATTTGCATGATGAATCACAAACGGAATCCCCTTTCGATTTCTCTTATCCGAAACAATTCCGATATGTCCCTCAAAAATGACAATATCTCCCCCTTGCCATTCCTCTATTTTGTCAATATCTGTGGTCAATTCGATAGCATTATTTTTAAAATACACTCTTAAATTACGTACTCTGCGAAAATCAATTTTCTTATCTGCTTTTTCAATATGATACATTTGGGGATGCGCCAAAATATCCAAATCCACAAGTTCCATCAAATCATACCCAGCATGCAAAAGCCCTTGCCCTACCACATCCGTACACACACCAAACTCATCATCTGGATATCCTGTTGCATAATATTTACTCTGATACTGCGGATTAGTCGCTATGTAATTACGCACATTTTGTAAAATATCCGTCTGGTCATCCACACCATCGCCATCTTTATCAACAGAACTGACATACGTAGGAATGTCAAAATCCTCATTTATATATTTCCAATGGGGAATGATATTATATTGATACAACGCAATAAACGCACCAAGAAGAATACCTCCTGTTAAAATCATTCTGGCTATATTTTTTTTCTTCATCTTCCTTTTTTCTCCTTCTAGATTCTTTGCTGTCCAAATTATAACACGATTGCAGCTTCTATTCTTTAAGATTCCTTTACATTCCTAATTCAAAAATCGAAAGAAATCTTGCAATCCATAGGGTATGTTCGTATAATAAAAAGAAAATGCCGAGGGAATCAACATGCCACAGAAAAATAACATTGTTTTAATTGGATTTATGGGCACAGGAAAGTCTTCCATCGCCCGTCAACTCCACTACTTATATGAAATGGAAATCGCCGAAATGGACCAAATGCTCGTTGAACAGGAAGGCATGTCCATTCCTGATATCTTTGCACAAAAAGGGGAATCCTATTTTCGCCAGATAGAAACCCAGCTTCTTTGTAATCTCCAAAAGGAAAACCATATTGTCATTTCCTGTGGTGGTGGCGCTGCCCTTCGCGAAGAAAATGTAACTGCCATGAAGGAAAATGGCTATGTATTTTTGTTGACCGCCTCACCAGAAACCATCTTTACGCGTGTCGGACAAGATACCAACCGCCCTGTTTTAAACGGGCACCGCTCCCCAGAAGGTATCGCTAAATTGATGGAATCTCGCCGAGAAAAATATGAAAAAGCTGCGGATTGTATCATTTCCACAGAAGGAAAATTCTCCCGCGAACTTGCCCAGGAAATCATGCAAGCATTTGAAAAATTAAATTCTAATACTTTGAGCTGACCCAACTTCACCTCTACCGATAAAAAACGGAACAAGCAAAACATCTTTCATGTCTTACTTGTTCCGTTTTTTTATTGATAGGATTTTACCACAACCTGCATCGTTTCTCTACCCATATAGCAATTCACCTCTGGGTAATATAAGATAGATATCGTATTTTTCTTGGCAATATACTGTAAAAAGACCTCTCCCTCTCCAAAATAAACGCCATCCATCGGATATCCCATCTCGTCAATCAGTCGCATCTTTACTACATTGCGATTTTTACCCAACACCTTTGTACCTAAAACACGAAGTCCCTTCTGTGCAAAGATTGGCTTTTCATTTCCTTTTCCAAAAGGCTCCAACAACTTCAATTCCTCAATCAATCTTCGATTGATATAATGAATCGGCATTGGAACGTCAATCGTAATCTTCTCTACAAAATCATCTGCCGTTAAGCCAGAGTGTGCATTTAGTTTCCATCGAAAAGCGTCTACATCTTCTTCTCGAAGGGAAAGTCCTGCCGCCATCGGATGTCCTCCAAACTTTGTCAGGTATTCTTTACACTCACATAACTTTTCGTACATAGAATACGCCTCAATGGAACGACCAGAACCTTTTACTCCATCTGCTGTTCTTGTCAATACAAACGATGGCTTGTGATATCGTTCACGTATTCTACCTGCAATAATCCCTGCCAAACTTTCGTGACAATCTGGAAGAAAAACAACCAACACAGAATCGTATTTCAAAGAAGTATTCTCTACCAAATCAATCGCATCGTCTACTCCTTTTGCAGTCATCTCCTTACGGCTTTCATTGAGATTTTTCAAATCGCCCGCAAGACGTGCTGCTTCTTCTCTGGAATCTGCACACAACATTTGCAAAGCCCTCTTGGCAGTATCCAAACGACCTGAGGCATTCAAACAAGGCCCTAAAATAAATCCCACATGATACGGACTGATCTGATTTGGTTCTAACTGATTGACACGAATCAATTCCTGCAATCCTAGATTCGAAGTTTGATGAAGTTTTTGAAGACCCATCTTCACCAGAATACGATTTTCTTCTTTTAAATCCATGACATCGCCAATCGTTGCTATGGCAGCAAATTCTAACACTTTCTCTACAAAATCAAACCCTGGTTCCATTACTTCATAAAGAGCTTCCATCACTTTCATGGCAACCACCGCACCACAAAGCCCCTCAAAAGGATAGGTACAAGCTTTCTGCTTCGGATTGACAATGGTATCTGCCGGTGGAAGAATTTCCACTCTTCCATTCTCGGTTTCTTCAAACGGAACTTCGTGATGGTCTGTTACTAACACTGTCATTCCTAATTCTTTTGCACGCTGAATCTGACTGCTTGCTGAAATACCATTATCGCAAGTCAAAATCGTATCTACTCCTGCAAGATGTGCAAGCTCAATCAAATGCTCATTCAGACCATATCCGTCTTCGATACGGTCTGGAATCACATAATCTACCTTTGCACCTAACTTCAAAAGTCCACGATACAAAATATAAGTAGCCATCACACCATCGATATCGTAATCTCCAATAATGCGGATAAACGACTGTTGTCTGATTTTATCTCTCAAAATGTCAACCGTTGGTTTCATATCTTTTAAAAGCCATGGCGCATGCATATCTTTTTTATTTCCATGAAGATAGGTTGCAATCTGCTCATTTCCCACAATATCACGATTACGAATCAGGCGTGCCGTTACCTGGTCAATCCCAAATGTTTCTGCAATTTTCTTAAAATCTGCCCTTTTGGCAGCAACTACCCATTTTTCCATTAGTCTTCTTTCACTTTAAATTTTTTACGAAGTACATACCACAAACTTCCTGTAATACATACAGAAGAATATCCTCCGCAAATAATACCTACCATGATAGGAAGTGCAAATTCACGAATCGCAGGTACACCCAAAATAAACAGTACAAAAATTGTAATAAATGTTGTAAAGGATGTGTATAAACTTCTTGTTAAAGTCTGTGTGATACTCATATTTACAATTTCTTTCAAATCGCATCTTAATGTGTTATCTGCCATATTTTCACGAATACGGTCAAAAATAACGATAGTCGCATTGATTGAATATCCTACGATAGTCAGCATACATGCGATAAATGTATTACCAACGGATACACGAGCGAGCGCATAGAATGCAAGCACTACCAATACGTCATGAAGCAGCGCTAATACTGCACTTGATGCAAAACGGATATCTTTGAAACGGAACCAGATATAAACCAACATACCAATCGTTGCAATGGTAATCGCAATGATAGCATCACGTTTCATCTCAGCACTTACCGTAGAGGAAATGCTCTCACAAGCAATGTCTGTTTTATCAATTCCAAAGGTTTTAATCAGTTTTTCGTTCAAAGTTTCTCTCTCTTCCAAAGAAAGTTCTCTTGTTTTTACAATTACCTGTTTTGTTCCAGCCACTTTAGAAGCCTGAATGTTTGCATCCTTTGTCACTTCCTGAATGATTGGTTTTACAATTTCATCAATTTCTTCGATACTATAATCTTCTTTAAATGTAATATTCGTAGATGTTCCACCAACAAATTCCAGACTGTAATTTAAAGCCTTACCATCTTTTATTGCAAAAACGCCCATTCCAATTGGAGCTAATAAAACAAAAATAATAGAGATTGCAAAAAATACTTTGCTCTTTCCTACAAAATCAATCGTTCTTCTTTCTTTCTGTCGTCCGTAGAATTTTTCAGATTTAAATCCAACAGCAAACAGTGCATTGACAAGCAGTCGAGATACTACCAGTGCAGTAAACATAGAAAGTACAATACCAAGTGCCAAAGTCATGGCAAAACCTTTTACACTACCTGTTCCCATCATACCAAGAACTGCAGCTGCAATCAAAGTTGTGATATTACCATCCAAAATAGCAGAAGCTGCTTTCTGGAAACCTGTTTTAATTGCACCTCTTACGCTTCTTCCAGCCGCAATTTCTTCACGAATACGCGCATAAATAATAACATTCGCATCTACTGCCATACCAATAGAAAGAATAATACCTGCAATACCTGGCAGTGTCAGTGTCAAATCAAATGCGTTAAGCATAACAAGTTCTAACCCTGTATAAATTGCCAGAGAAAGTGCTGCTACAACGCCTGGCAGTGCATATACAAGCATCATAAACAATGCTACTAATGCCAGACCAATACCTCCAGCAATCAAACTCGTCTTAATAGCTGCCTGACCTAACTGTGCACCAACCACATTAGAACGCAATTCTTCTAATTCTAATTTTAAAGAACCAATACGGATAATCGATGCCATCTCTCTTGCTTCTTCGATACTAGACATACCTGTCATTTCTGCCTTACCAGATGTAATTACAGAACTTACCGTTGGAGCGTTGACCGTTTCACCATCATAAATGATAGCAATTTCTTTTCCCAGATTTTCTTCTGTTGCTTTTGCAAATTTTTTAGTTCCTTCGCTTGTCATAGTCAGAATAACAACATAACGATTCAACCCTGTTAAATCATCAGTATATACACCACCCTGTGCATCCTGAATATCAGAACCATCTAATACCACATTTCCATCTTCATCTTCCAAATGCAATGTTCCTGGTTTTCCTAACTCTTCCAAAATCTTATTTGCATCGGTTACACCAGGAATTTCTACGTTGATACGATTTGCACCTTCTTGATAAACCATTGCTTCTTCACTATAAGTTTCCACACGTTTTTGGAGTTTATAGATAGTATCATCGATATCCTCCTGTGATGGATTTTCTGCCTTTATCTGGTATGTAATACTTACTCCTCCAGATAAATCCAAACCAGTGATAATGTTTTTCGCTGCACCAGTATGTGTTGGGCCAAATCCCACAATTGTAGTAAATGCAAGTACGCCAATTACTACCACAGTGAGAAACAGCACAAGCATTCCTTGATTTTTTCTCATTGTTTTTTACCTCTTCCTACTTTTTCTTTGTCATTTTGACAAGTTTATGGAACATTATAGCACAGTTGTTTTTTATTATACAAGCATTCCGCCTAACATTCCTGAAAAAAGACAAATAATTCCTGCAAGAAAAATCTCTCCAAAGTCAGAAACCATGCCATTTTTCCCGATTAGTGAAAACATCACCAACACGAAAAAATAGCTTGCGCCAAGCATCAGACCCCAGAAAAATTTTCGACTTCCTGCTTTCTTTCCAGAACTCATTCCTCCAATCAAACAAGACAAACAGTACAGCACCAAAACACCAATTTCAACCATATTTGCCGAAAAATCCCATCGGTACAGCCCAAATGCCAAAAACAAAATTCCTATCATCGTTATGATATACGCCGTCAAAAGCCCAAGTAAAACAGACCTTGCTTTTCCCATATAAACTCCCCCTCCCATAGTAATATATGGAAATAAAAAGAGCCTTAGCACCAAATTTTATAAAAACTTTATCGATTCCTTTGCTATCCTAGGCATGAGACTCTTGCTTTTTTTTACCATATCCTGTATATTTGATGTTAAGGTCAAATCGTCTACATGACGTTTGATTCTAGTATCATAAACATTTAATTTTAAAAAGGAGTGAATATTTTGGATTCTGGCGACGCCATGCAACTAATCGTAATTATAGTACTCATTTTACTCTCTGCATTCTTTTCTTCTGCAGAAACTTCTTTAACAACGGTAAATAAAATCCGTATCCTGTCACTTGCCGACGAAGGTAACAAGACAGCAAAGATTTTACTTCGTGTTATTGATAACCCAGGAAAACTACTTAGTACGATTCTTATTGGTAACAACATTGTAAACATTTCTGCCTCTGCCCTTGCAACAACCTGGACAACAAACGTATTCGGAAGCCAGTTTATTGGAATCACAACTGGTGTACTTACTTTAATTGTTCTGCTCTTTGGAGAAATTACCCCAAAGACGATGGCAACCATTCATGCTGAAAAGATAGCTCTGCTCTATGCACCGATTATCTATTTCTTGATGAGAATTCTGACACCAGTTATTTTCATCGTAAACCTGCTTGCACAAGGTATCTTACTTCTGCTTCACATCGATCCTAATAAGAAGGAAGCTCAGATGACCGAACAGGAACTGAGAACCATCGTGGAAGTAAGTCACGAAAGCGGTGTTATCGAAACAGAAGAACGAGAAATGATTTATAACGTATTCGATTTTGGAGATTCTCAAGCAAAAGACGTTATGGTTCCTCGTATTGATATGTCTTTTATCGATGTAGAAACTACATACGAAGAACTGCTTACTACGTTCCGCGAAAATGGATTTACTCGTTATCCTGTATTTGAAGATTCTACGGATACGATTATCGGTATCATCAATATGAAAGACCTGCTTCTTATGGATAGAAACGAAAACATGGATAATTTCTCCATTCGTTCTATTTTAAGAAAGCCATATTTTACTTACGAACACAAAAATACACAGGATTTGCTGATGGAAATGAAACAGTTTTCTGTCAACCTTGCCATCGTTCTTGACGAATATGGTTCTACTGCTGGTATGATTACCTTAGAAGACTTGTTAGAAGAAATCGTTGGAGAAATCCGCGACGAATACGATGCCGACGAAGAAGAAGAATTGAAAACCATTGTTCCTGACCGCGAATACGTTTCGGATGGTTCTGCTAAGTTAGATGACATCAATGATGCATTGCATTTGAAGCTGGAATCTGATGACTACGACTCCATCGGCGGATATATCATTGAACATCTGGATCATTTGCCAACGACTGGCGAATCTTACGAATGTGAAGATGGACTGAAACTTGTTGTAGATAAGATGGAAAAGAATCGAATTGAATTGATTCATATCTTTATTCCAGAAGATTACTACACCAAAGATGAGGAAGAAGACGAAACTTCTGCTTCCAAATCAACAAGCAAAATACAAACAAAAGAAAAATAAAGTGTGCTTCGCACACTTTATTTTTTTAACTCTCTCATGATTTTATGAAACTGTGCTCCACAGCGTTCCACTTCTCCAAGAACCTCCTCGATTCCCTCCTCACTTAACATCCAGTTTTCCCTGTTCACACCCACATCGACAGGACAAACCAAAATCTTAACTTCTGGAAACAGCAATTCGTAGTACATTTTGCATCTTCTTGCATGCTGTTCTTTACAGCAAATAATTGCCGTCTTTACTTCGATTCCATTCTCCTCCAGAACTTTTTTGGAAAAAATAGCATTTTGATAGGTGTAGGTTGCCTGATTTTCTTTCAAGATGGCATTCTCATCCACACCATTTTTGATAAGAACCTCCTTTAGAAAATCCCATTCCGTTTCGTAATCTCCCGTATATCGCTCCTTATGTGCCAATACCCCGACAAATTTACCCAACACAACGCTGTATCTCCCTGAAGGAAGCACCCATGGGGCATAGCCCATCTTCCAAATCTTCGCTGCCTGCTCTGCCATCTGTGGATATCCATTTCCTGGAACAAAAATAACGTCTGCTTTTTGTGGTTCATCCTTCACAAAAATAAAATCCGTAAAATTATTCAAAAAACTTTTGTACTTTTCCTGCATTGCTAAATCTCCTTTTATCTAGTCGTAATCAGCGTCTGATAGCCATCTCTCCTAAGTCTTTGTTCCATCAAAATCGCATTTCCTAAATGTTCAAAAGCTCCTACTTGAACCTTATAAAATGCTCCGTCCTCTAAAATGTAAGACGGATACCCTTGTTGTGTCAACTGATAATTCAAACGTTCTGCATTTTCCTTCTGACGAAACAGTCCAACCTGCACGCGATACAGCATCGGCATCGGTGGCTGTGGCGGTCTTGGTGGCTGTGGCGGTCTTGGTGGCTGTGGTGGTCTTGGGGGAGTTGGAGGTTGTATCGGCGGCATCGGTGGTCTCTGCTGCATCCATGGTGCTTGTGCTATCTGCCCTTCGATTTCTAAGGTATCTAAAATACCTTCTGCAATCGCCTCTGCAATCTGATCAAATCGCTCGTCGTAGAGCTGATTGTCTGCTTCGTTATTGATAAAACCTGTCTCTACCAGTAACGCAGGCATTTTCGTTCTTCGAAGCACCACAAGACCTGGGCGTTCTTTCACACCTAGATTTTGAAAACCCACTTCCTCAAGTTCTTCGTTGATTTCCTCTGCCATCTCTAATTTCTTTCCGCTTCGGTCATAGACGAGAGTTTCCACTCCACTGTATTGGTTCATCATCGGACTAGAATTTCGATGAAAAGAAATGAAAAAGTCCGCCTCCTCTTGATTTGCAATCTGCGCTTTCTGAAATGGTGTCTGGTAGACATCACTCGTTCTTGTATAAACTACATCCACTCCATTGTTTTGGAGAATATTTCCAACGGCTAATGCCAGATTCAAGTTATCGTCTTTTTCCTGTCGGCCATTTTGGGTTGCACCTGGGTCCTCCCCTCCATGACCAGCATCCAGAACAATTTTATATGCCATAGAATTACCTCATATTTATTTTCCTATTATCATATGAAGAAATCTGATGTTTGGAAACAAAAAAACGATGAAACACGTTCCCATGCTCATCGTTTTATATGTTTTTACAATTGAAAAACAATTCCTATCAGTGCAGAAATCGCAATAAATACCACTGGATGTACTTTCTTAAATTTCTTCTGTTTCATCACCACGTAGACACCCACAGCAACCAAAATTGGTCCAAATCGGAACCAATCGAAAATCTGGCCCACATCTCCAAGTTTATCTTCATTCATCAGGGCAACCTTTGCCACCCCAACACCTGCCGCTGCAATCAAACCTGTGGCAGCAGGACGAAATCCATAAAATGCATCCTTAACGGTTCTGGAATTTTTAAACTGTTCCAAAATCTTACTTACAAGTACAATAATCACAATCGATGGAAGTACCAGACCAAGTGTAGCGATTACAGCTCCCAAAATGCCTTTTGTCATATATCCAACATACGTTGCCATATTGACACCAATCGCGCCTGGTGTAGATTCCGAAACGGCAATCATTGTTCCTACATCTTCTGCAGTAAACCAACCTGTCTTTTCTGCGATACGATACAAAAATGGTAAGGTTGCCAATCCACCACCTACTGCAAACAATCCAGTTTTAAAAAACTCCCAAAACATTCTCAATAAAATCATGCTTTTTTACCTCGCTTTCTCTGAATTGCTTTTACACTTACACCTGCAATACCAGATGCCACGACAATCAGTACAGGGGAAAAGCTTGTAAATACGGAAATTCCCAACACTAAAACGGCAATTGCCACGCACACTGGGTCTACAATTGATTTTTTACCTAAAGTAACCACTGCATCTACAACCAATGCACATACGCAGGCACGAATCCCATTTAATGCATGCTGTACCGCTGCAATTTCTGCAAAGTTTTGCAAACACGCTGCAATAATCGTAATAATCACCAAAGATGGTGCAACAAATCCCAAGGTCGCAAAAATACCACCCAGCACACCTGCTCTCTTATAACCAATAAAGGTAGAAGTATTTACCGCAATAATCCCTGGGGTACACTGCCCAATAGCGTAATAGTCCATAACTTCTTCTTCGGTTGCCCATTTTCTTTTTTCTACAATTTCTCTCTGGATAATTGGAAGCATCGCATAACCGCCACCAAATGTAACGGCTCCCATGCGGGCAAACACCCAGAACATCGATAATAATTCCTTCATGTCATCCTCCTATGTATTTTTTTCTATAACCTATCTTACTCTATCACAGAACTTACGGGTTGTAAACTTCTCTCCAAAATTCCTGTGACATACGCAATCAACATTCCATAATTCGTAATCGAAACACCTGCATCCTTTGCACACGCCATTCGATACTGCATCTCTCTTTCGTTTAACATACAGCCTCCACAGTGTACAATCATTTTGTACGGCGAAAGGTCTACGGGAAATTCTGCGCCACTTGTAAAGACAAACTCCACATTCTTTCTGGAAAAATCACGAATCCATTTTGGAATCTTGACCGTTCCAATATCATTGCACTGGCGATGATGGGTACAGCCTTCCGAAATCAGCACCTTATCACCATCTTCTAAGGTTTTCATCGCCTCTATCCCCTCTAAAAATGGTTGTAATTCCCCTTTGTAGCGGGCAAATAAAATCGAAAACGAAGTCATCGGAATATGTTGTGGTACAATCTTGGAAACTTTTGCAAACACCTGACTGTCCGTAATGACAAGTCCAACCTGTCCTTCTAGTTTTTTCAGGGTGTCTTCTAGTTCCACATCTCTTACCACAACACAAAGCCCGCCCGCTTCCAAAATATCACGAATCGTCTGCTGTTGCGGTAAAATCAATCTGCCCTTTGGAGCCGCCTTATCAATCGGCACTACCAAAAGTGTAAATTTATCTTTTTCAATCAAATCCGCCACAATGCGCTTTTCATTTTTCTTTTCTGGAACCAACCTTGCCAATCGTTCCTTTAATTCATGAATTTGAAAGCCCGTCATGGCACTTACTGGCAAAATTTCTATATTTCTTTTTGGAAATTCTTGTGAAAGTTGCTTTTGAAATATTTCAAGATGTTTTTCTATCTCTTTTTCAGGCAATAAATCTACCTGATTACATACCAAAAGATAAGGAATCTCCTTTTCTATGATTCGTTCTAATAGTTTCACATCCTCTTCCACAAGCCCCGTCATAACATTTACCACCAAAAGTGCAATATCGGATTTATTTAACATCTGATAACTTCTCGCCACACGAAGCAGACCAAGTTCCCCCTCATCATCTAAGCCAGGTGTGTCTATCAACACCACAGGACCTAGTGGTAAAAGTTCCATCGCCTTTTGCACAGGGTCCGTCGTCGTACCCTCTACGGGTGATACAATCGACAACTTCTGCCCTGTCATGGCATTCATCAAACTGGACTTTCCTGCATTTCGTCGTCCAAAAATCCCAATATGCACACGTTCTGATGACGGCGTCTGATTCATTCCCATACAAACACCCCCAAAATCAGAATCGAAAATCTCGATTGCCTTTTTCAATCTCTGCTAAATTTCTTACCACAATCTGGCGTACTTTCTCTTTTGGAATATTGGAAAGTTCTTTTTGTATCATTGCTTCTCCAAGACGTTTCGTATCCTGCGTAGCATAATCTTCCAAATATTCCTTCAGCGTCATCAACGCATTTGGATGACAGCAGTTTTGAATCTGCTTACTCTTACAAAGACTCATAAAACGGTCCCCCGTTCTGCCTTCTCTGTAACATGCCGTACAAAAACTTGGAATATAATCCATCTCCATCAGCCATTTTACCACTTCATCTAAAGTACGATTGTCACTGACATCAAACTGCGCTGAACTTTCTTCCTCTGGCTCATCATCTGCATATCCGCCCACACTGGTCTTTGACGCACCACTAATCTGTGACACACCAAGGTGCAACAGACGTTCTCTGCATTTTTTACTTTCTCTCGTAGAAATAATCATTCCCGTATATGGAACAGCAATTCTCAGACAAGCCACGATACGTGCAAACGTATCATCATCAATGCCATTATCAAAATCTTCTGGGTCGATATCATCTGCCCTTCTCAGACGAGGCAAACTAATGGTATGTGGTCCCACGCCATAAACAGCCTCTAAATGCTCCGCATGCATCAAAAGCCCAGCAAACTCATATTTGTAAAGTTCAAGACCAAACAACGCCCCGATTCCAACATCGTCAATACCTCCCTGCATGGCACGATCCATCGCCTCTGTATGGTAGGCGTAATCGTGTTTTGGCCCTGTTGGATGCAGTTTTTCATACGATTCCTTGTGATAGGTCTCCTGGAATAAAATATAGGTTCCAATGCCTGCTTCTTTTAACTTTCTATAATTTTCTACGGTTGTCGCTGCAATATTGACATTGACACGACGAATTGCACCATTTTTATGTTGAATACCATAAATCGTTTTGATACTTTCCAAAATATATTCGATTGGATTGTTTTTTGGGTCTTCCCCTGCCTCAAGCGCAAGTCTTTTATGCCCCATATCCTGAAGCGCAATCACCTCTCGTTTGATTTCTTCCTGTGTCAATTTTTTTCTTGGAATATGCTTATTTTTCAAATGATATGGACAATACACACAGCCATTGACACAATAATTCGACAAATACAGCGGTGCAAACATAACAATTCGATTTCCGTAGAAATCCTTCTTAATCTGATTTGCCAATGAAAAAATTTCCTCTATGCGCTGTTTGTCCTCACAAACAAGCAGGACGGATGCTTCTTTGTGGCTTAAACCCTTGCGTTCTTTTGCTTTGTTTATAATCTGGTCAATCAATTCCAAATCATTTTTATGTTCCTCTGCATAAGCAAGTGTTTCTAAAACCTCCTCATGACAGATAAATTCTTCTGCTTTCTTTGAATCCACACGATACATAAACAATACCTCTCTTTTTCAAATTACCTTCAGTATAGCACTCAGGCTGTACATTCACAAGGAAAACAGTTCGTTCTTGTTAATTTTACATTTTATTACATCTTTCCTTGCCACAGGAAAAAGAAACTGATACAATAATTCGTAGATATAGGAGGTCGTGACTTATGTATTATTTTATCGTAAACCCTACTTCCCGCTCTGGAGAAGGAAAAAGGGTATGGAAACAACTTGAAGTAACATTAAAAGAAAGAAATATTGAGTATGAGGTTTTTTATACCAAATATCCTGGACATGGAACAAAAATCGCAAAAAAATGTTCCCGCGTATCCAATGCCAAAATCGTTGCCCTCGGGGGAGACGGTACGATTGACGAAGTAATCAATGGACTTCCACTCAATAAAAGTGCAACCGTAGGCTTTATTCCTATCGGCTCTGGAAACGATTTTGCTCGTGGAATGAAAGTTCCAACAGACCCTGTTGAAGCCTTAGAACGCATCTTAAATGCCAACGAAGGTACCCCAATGGACATCGGAGTGGTACAGACACCAAAGAAATTATCTCACTTTGGCATCAGCTCTGGATTTGGTTACGATGCCGATGTTTGCTACGAAGTATCCCACTCATCCATTAAGAAGGTATTAAACCGCTTACACCTTGGCAAATTAGTGTATGCCTATGCTGCGATTAAATTGATTTTCACCTTCCGCCCAGCCGACGTAGATTTGATTTTGGATGAAAAAGAAACCTTCCATTTTAAGAAAACCTATTTAATTTCTGCAATGAATTTGCAATACCAGGGAGGAGGCTTCCGCTTCTGCCCAGAAGCCAGCCATACCGATGGAGAATTGGACTTTTTGATTGCACATGGTTTACCAAAATTGGCTATTTTACTCTTATTCCCAACCGCTTATTTTGGCAAACACATTTACATACCTGGCATAAAAATCATTCGTGGAAAGAAACTTCAAATTCGCAGTTCCATTCCACAAAAAATTCACGAAGACGGAGAATTTATTGGTATCAGCGACCAGCTTACTTATACCGTCAAACAAGAGTCTCTGAACTTTTTATAATTACAATAGGAAACCCTTCGATTCTGTCCCACTTTAAGACAAAACCGAAGGGTTTTTGTATATACGCATTATTAAATTTCCAAAATCAGGAATGTACCATCTTCAATAGCAAACACTTCTGCGGCTTCTAACAACTCCTGGTTGCTCATGCCGTCAACATCCATACCATTTTCATCTAAATATTCTCTTACTTCTTTAATTGAATTGACAACAACTGCAAGAGAATCCTCCAAAAATGCTTCTGCTTCCTCGTATGTCATTGCTACAGGAATATCATAAAGCTGACCCTGTTTTTTCAGAAATGTTTCTACGCATAATTTACTGTACTCGCCCATATTCTTTTTCTCCAATCTCTTGTTTGTATCATGGTGTAGAACCTGCCTGAACTTATTGGCAGATTTTACTATACGTTTTATTATACCCTTACTTGTCCTTGTGTGCAAGATAAACTACACGAAATTTCTTACATAAAACACTTTATTTTTTCTGCAATTCGTATTATGATATAAATAAATGGATAACAAAAATCCATTGTAGTAAAGGAGACTAATTTTATGAAAAACAAAACACTTTTGGCAACAGTTGCAGGATTAGCAGCAATCGGAGCTGGCGTAGGCGCAGCTTTAGTTTATCTGAAAAAGAAACAGGTTACAGAAGACGTAGCTGAAGAAACAGAAGAAGATATCACAGAAGAAGAATTTGAAGCTACAGAACGTACTTATACAACATTATCTGATGCAGCTCCAGCTGAAGAAGAAGTTGTTGAAGAAGCTACTGAAGAAGTTGTAGAAGAAGTTGCTGAAGAAACTACAGAAGAAACAGCAGAATAATTTATTCTCCAAATTCAAAACAAGGGCTGCCAGTTGGCAGCCCCATTTTATTTTATTTCTTTATTTTGTCAGCATCATCAAAATCTGATTGCTTCGTGCAATAAATTTTGTCATCTCATCTGGAGTAAATGGTTTGTGCGCTAACATTGCCAAATCATACAACTGCTCACAAATCACTGTTGTCTTATCGCTTTCTTCCTTATGTTCCCAAACAAATTTTACCAATGGATGATTTGCATTCAATACCAAAGTAGTCTGTGTTGGACCAAACATGCTAGAATCCATCCCATACATCTTCATCATATCCTGCATACGTCTGCTTTCTTCAGAAAGTGTCATCATAGCGGAAATATTTTCATTTTTCAATTTTTCCACTTTGACATCCAAAGTTTCCTGTCCAAGTACTTTTTTGAATACTTCTAACAGACCTTCGCCCATTGCTTTTACATCATCGCCAGCTTCTTCTTTCAAAGTATCTGTCAAATCTGCATCAATACGCTGGAATTTAACTTTCTGGTTCTTCTGTTCTACATGAGAAATGAAGGCTGTGTCGATATTATGTTTCAAAATAACAGCGTCCATACCAGCATCTTTGAACATGTTGATGTACTGGCTCTGCTGTACTTCGTCTGTTACATAATAAATCGTAGTATCTTTATCCTCTTCCTTCACATAATCTTTCAGAGTCAGATATTTTCCTTCCAGATTCTTGAAGAGAATATATTCATTCATCTTGTCAGCAAACTTGCTTTCTTTGATACAGCCAAACTTGATAAATGGATTGATGTCATCCCAATATTTTTCATAATCTTCTCTGGCTGTTTTGCACATTCCTGCAAGTTTATCAGCAACTTTCTTGCTGATATAATCAGAAATCTTCTTTACAAAACCATCATTCTGCAAAGCACTTCTGGATACGTTCAAAGGCAGGTCAGGACAATCGATAACCCCTTTGAGCAGCATTAAAAATTCAGGAATGACTTCTTTAATATTATCCGCAATAAATACCTGATTATTGTATAATTTAATCGTTCCTTCAATAGAATCGTATTCTGTATTGATTTTTGGGAAATACAAAATACCTTTCAGGTTAAATGGATAATCCATGTTCAGATGAATCCAAAACAGTGGTTCTTTGTAATCAGAAAATACTTTTTTGTAAAACTCTTTGTATTCTTCGGTTTCACATTCATTTGGATGTTTCATCCACAATGGATGGACATCACTCAAAGAAGCTTTTGCTTCTTCGCCTTCGGATTCTGCATTCGCATTAGACAGAAAAATTTCCACAGGCATGAAAGAACAATATTTTTCAATGATTTCTCTCAAACGATATTCATTCGCAAACTCTGTACTTTCTTCATTCAGATACAACGTAATCTCTGTACCAACAGTATTTTTTGCACCGTCCTGCATGTCATATTCAGAACCGCCATCGCACTCCCAATGTACTGGTGTTGCACCGGCCTG
>JAEIGA010002892.1_pt1 | contig 27069 bp, 26 predicted proteins | sample 9270691 | NCBI WGS metagenome assembly JAEIGA01 (sample SAMN17057246, study PRJNA624740) | gut metagenome | biome: biome; isolation source: fecal sample | host: Bos grunniens | place: China: Xizang | collected 2019 | reverse complement strand
GTAGAGCCATCTTCAATGATCTCAGTAGAGCCATCTTCAATGATCTCAGTAGAGCCATCTTCAATGATCTCAGTAGAGCCATCTTCAATGATCTCAGTAGAGCCATCTTCAATGATCTCCTCGGCTTATCTGTAGTGGAGAGACTCTGCCCTCAGTCAAAACCTGTTTCTACAATGTTACTCTGTTTCCACATAAAAAGAGCTCTGGTTTGTATAGCTAGTAATAATACCCCCCTTCTCAAGAAGAGGGTTATTTTTTTATTTCTATTATAACTATAATATTTTTATAGAAACATAGAAACATAATAATAAATATTATAATAATTGCTTAAATTAATTAAAAAAGAGCAATTTTTATCTAAAAAATGTTTCCAGAATATGTTGGAACAATTCAGTAACAGAGTTGATCTATTAGGTAACAAAGAGAGACACTTTGTAAATTATTCTTATTATTTGTAAATCTTTGTAAACAAAGACTGAAAAAGTCAATTTTGAGGTGGCTCTCTCATATAGATAAATTAAATAACAAGAGCTGATGAGCCAAGATGACTTTCGAAGAGAATTTCATTGAGCTCATAAATTCTTATTATTGACATAAGAAGCCAACCACCTCAATAGGCTGAATCAGACATTTTCTTCTTTGCGTAGTTCCAACACGTAGAAGAGGCCCGATGGTACTAGAGGTGGTTACTGTCGGGCTTCTTTGTTTGGAACAACGAAAGGAAGACACATGAAGAACAAGACAATATCGATAGACTTCGAATACAACTCGAACAGACTCGTATGCTGCTGTACTCTAGACAGCGAGGAAGAGCAGCCTAGACGCTGGAATCTTCTGAATGGGACTGAAGAGCTGGCTCAATATCTGACATCACACAAGAGAGACAGAGTTCTGATCTGTCATGCCGTAGAGAAGGCAGAAGGACAAGCTCTACAGAGAATGAATCTCAATCCGTCAGACTGGACATGGTATGACACGTACACGATCGAGACCATCCGACAGAACTGCAACAACGTAGACTGGCCAGCCACCTCGAAAGAGATCAGGAGTCAGCTTCATGGCTTGAGTCTAGTCGACCTAGAGTTCAGATATCTTCACAAAGCTGACAGATCTGAGCACAAAGAGGCTATGAGACAGCTCATCATCGAAGACAGAGACCTTGAAGACCACATCGAAGAGATAATGGACTACTGCTCAGAAGACATCTCTAGCCTCAGAGCCATAGCTGACTGCCAGATCAGAGACTACCGAGACCTCTACAGCTGGAGCATGACTATGCCATACAACTTCGACGACTTAGAGAAGCGTGAGGGAGTAGACTTCGAAGACTTGTTCATCAAGCTCAGCAAGACTCCGGCTATTCTGTCTAAGTCAGCTTACAAGGGCATCAGAATGGATTCTAGAGCTACTAGACTCATGGACCAGTCAGAGCACATTCTGTCTTCGTTCAGAGAGAACTTCAATCATGAGTTCGGAGAAATCTTCACGAAGAGCAAGAAAGGCGAGTGGAAGAAAGACGCCAAGAGACTAGAGCAGATGCTTCTGGGAGTAGAGGCCGAGAGAAAGAAGACCAACTCTGGCTTTGAATGGCCAAAGTCAGAGAAGACTGGAAAGTGCAAGACTGACAAAGACACTCTAGACAAAGAGCCGTTCAAGAGCATTCCATTAGTCAAAGCCCTGAAGAAGATCGAGAAGTTTAGAGCATCATTCCAGAACTTGAAGAACTTTGAGTTCAGTGACGGGCATCTTCACGCTCACCCTTGTCATCACATGTTCGGAACTCAGACTGGCAGATGCGCTGGAAGACCCTCGGAAGGCTTTGTTCCCTTGATGAATCACGTCTTCAGAGTGATGATGAACCCAAGAAGACCAGGCGATCATCTCGTATCTATTGACTACACGGCTCAAGAGAATGCTCTTGCTGGAGCCTGGTCTGATGATCCAGAGTTCAAGTACTGCTATGGCCAGAAAGACTTCTACATAGCTGCTGGCCAGAGATTCGGGCTGATTCCAGATGGAGCCACGAAGAAGACGCATCCATTCGAGAGAGAGTCTGCTAAGATCACTTGTCTGTCTAAGAACTATGGCCAAGGCGTGAAGGGCTTAGCGGAGAGACTCAACAAGACTTATCAGGAGGCTAAGGACTTGTCTGACAAGTATAACGAGACCTTCGCTAAGTACTATGAGAAGAGACGAGAGCTCACGGCTAGAGTCCAGAACCCAGACTACTACTGCTTCATGTTCTTCCTGCCTGACGGGATGCCATACATTCAGTGGTCCAGCGACCCACAGTTCACGGCAGATCTGAGCCGTGAGTCCGAGGCTGATGAGATGACCAGAAGATTCGGGATCAACCGAGCTAGCTTCAAGGCAAAGAGGCTGACATCGCTTCTGAACATTCCGATCCAGGGCACGGGCTCTTCGATCTTGAGAAACATCATAAGAATGCTTGACTACGAGAACTTCGATATCGTATGCACTATCCACGACGAAGTAGTCTTGAACATTCCAGCTGAGGCTGACTTCGAGGCTTCCGTCAACAGAGTGCGTGAAATCTTCAGTGCAGCCTTCCACAAGTACTATCCGAATGACTTGATCAAGGTTGGAGACCCAGAAGTTCGGGAGTTCGACGGAAAGATCATATCTCACGAAGCAATGGACAACGCTACATGGCAAGAGCTCATCAACATGGGAATCTTCAGCGAAGATGAAATTGAGCTCGCTTAAAAGAATTAAATTTAGATAAGGAACAAATCAAATGCAAAAGGAACACACGCAAATGAACAACAACATTCACTATACTGGGCCGTTCATGGCAGCCACATCAGACAGAGATGACGATCAGCTCGTCTCAATCGAAGACATCAAGCTCGCAATGGAGGTAGAAAATGACTAACGAAGAACTCAAGGGCCTACCTTCGGAGATGAGAGCCATTACTGGAGGTGCTCTGAAGTCCGCTTCTGGTACACCTCTAGAGACTCTGTACAAGAAAGTCAGAAAGCTCAACAACCAGCTCAGCAAAGGGTTGTTGAGTCAGCAGCAGTACACTCAGAAGACAGCCGAAGTGGCCAACGACTTGGTCTATGCGGATGGTCTCAACCAGACTAGCCTTCTGTACAACCTGAGAACTCGCTCGACTGAGCTGACGAATTTGTTCCAGAGAAGACCTGATCTCAAGTTCTGCGGCTATGACGCTAACGAGGTGAAAGACTTGGATCTCATGACTCTGATTGGCCTCACTATCGACGCTAGATTCAAGGCTAACCAGGCTGCTTCTGCTCAAGCTACAGAAGAGGCTGAGCTCCGAAACTCTAGAGCTATTGAACGAGCTAAAGAGGCAGTAGAGCTGAACTTTGAGCCACTCTATCGAAGAGAGATTCAGCTGTCCCCAAAGAACCGAGAAGACAGAAAGTTCTACGAGAAATACTTCGCTAGAATTCGTCAAAATGGCGGCTCCAAAGACGTACTCAAATGGGAAGGCAAGCCATATGATATTCCATCTTGGGGCAAGGGCTCAGCGTTGACTAGATCTGATGCGCTCAACAGTCTGCCAGATGAGCTCAAAGACTCTATCGACCAAGACCTCCAGAAGTACCTCAATGATTTGAAAGAGCACATCAAGAGCTGCTCACCTGAAAATGAGAGATACTTGAACCCAGAGCCCCTAGACTTGGACGGAGTATCAGATCAAGATAGACCACTGGTGATTCAGAGCTTCATCAGCCAGTACCAGCTGGAGAGATATTTCATTGATGCCTACACGAACAATGTAGTGCCGAGCTTCATCTTGGGTTTCATCAAGTCTATCAACAAAGTGGGGCAGACTTACTTAGTCAAAGACCCAGAGACTAAGCAGATGAAGAAGTGCTGCAAGTGGACCCACTATGAAGTGGAGCTCGAAGACAACTACTCACAGAGACCTCGTCCAGACTTCTTCGTCAACTACTTCATCGAACACTATCATGACCGCTTCTCTGAGTGGGACAAGTCTAAGCCAGTAGAGCCTAAGCTGATGTCTAACAGCAAGCTAGAGCTGGCTGACTACTACTTCCAGATTCCAGTTGTAGAAAGAGACTTCAACGGCAACAATGACGAGCTTCTTCAACACTGCCTGTCTATGCTGCCAAGCGTCACTAGAGACTTCTACGGTAGGAAGTTCGAACTAGACAAGCCAGAGGGTCGTGAGATGTTTGGTCGTCTGTTGTTCTTCACGGCTTCTGTGCTAGATGCCTCGAACAACTCTGCTCAGTCTCTCTGCTTAGCCAACTCAGGCGGCACTGGCAAGACCTTCATACTCTGTGATATCCTCATGAGCTGGATGAATCAACAAATCGGAAAGAGCTTTGGGTCAAAGCCAGCTAACTCGAACATCTTCACGGAGAAGTTCCAGAACAGAACTGGCGTGTTCGACTCAGTGCTTACAATTCTTGATGAGTATGATGGCAAGTCTGCTTATGATGACTCATCTTGGTACAAGGTAGTCACTGGCTCTAATGGTGATGACGCTGAGCTTTCAGTTCAATCGCTCCGTGAAAACAACCAGCTAAAGAATACAGCTCACATGAAGTTCATCTTCTGCACCAACACTGACTGTATCACTCTTCCAAGCCGTGGAGCTAGAAGAAGATCTCTCCCACTCGAGATGAGACAGAAGGAGGCTGATGGCTGGTGTCAGGAAGAGCTGATCAAGAAGCTGAAGTCCGAGATGCCGGAGACTGTGAAGGCTGCCTTCACTTACTACTACAATACGAAGCTTCGTGACCCATCGGGCTACTACTTCATCACGACGGTAGAAGACTATCTTGAGTTCTTGGAGACTGGCAAGCTCAGAGCCAAGACAACTGAAGAGATGGCGGACTATGCCTTCCGTTATGATGACCGATTCAGCAATGTCTATCACATCACGGGCCTCGGTACAATCACTAACTCTGCATTCTATCAAGAGCTGATCGAGTTCGGCTTTGAATATGACTCTGAGGCTGTGCTGACCAGTCGTGAGTTCCGCCAAGCTCTGCTCAGGGCGTACCGAAAGAGCAGCGAGGCTAAAGCACAGAAGCTGCTCGAAGTGAGCGAAGACGGAACTGATATCTTGGCTACCAAGGGCTCTAAATTCTCCTCGTTGAAGACTTGGATGAAAGATCAGTACCGTGAAGAAGCTCTCGGCCATCTGGTTCAGTTCAAGAAGGCGAGAGTCAAAGGCTCAAAGGCTGTAGTAGAGCACGTCTTTGGTCTGAGACCAAAGTTCCAGGCAGAACAGAGACCGCTAGACTAAGGGAGAAAGTATGGTACAGGATTTGATCATATTCTTCGGCTTCTTATGTGCACTGCTCTATGTCTCAGAGAAGTTCTGTGGATAACACAACGTAAACTCCGTATAAATAAAAGAGAAGATAACTCTTCTCTTTTTCTTTTTGGAGGAACAATATGGACAAGATTGAAGATTTCAGAGAGCATTTTGATCAATTGGCGAATGAAGCTATCGAAGAGGCAGAGAAGCCAATGCCAGAAGATCACATCTTCGACGAGTTGAGAGATTTGCTGAACAATGCTCAAGAGCTGCTATATCAAGCTCAGGCAGCCGTGTTTCAAGGCAAGCACTCTCGATGGCTAAGCCATAAGTAGCTAAAGGCTAACGCTATGTTGCCCTAATTATTGAGAAAACAGAAGGAACTTTCAGATGGAAAAGTATGAAGAGCTCGTGAACTATCTCTCTAAGCTAGCAGACAAGTATCAGTTCAGCGACAAAGAGATCAGTGATCTACAGAGCATTATCGAGGAGATCTACAATGGACCGGAAGATGAGGAGAGAGAGCCAGAATTTGAGCCAGAAGAGAGAGAGCTCGAACCTGAGCCAGAAGAGTGACGAGATTCTGTCAGTGTTGAGAGAGATCCGTGATATCATAGAGACGAGGTTGAAGAAGCCATTGGACACATCGGAGCTGTTTAGAAAATGACGTTGATCGACTGGGTTAGAGACATATTCAAGACGAGAGAAGTCGAGCTCTTCGAAGACGAGAAGATGATCGTGAAGAACAACGTCACTGTGTATCGAGACGTCAGAAAGCTGCATGAGCTCTCTCTCGGCATCGTATCTTCGAACAGCTCAGAGGAATGGTATCGTGTGTGCCGTCTTCAGTGCCCAGTCGGAACGATCATAGAAGATTACGAAGCTCTGAAATGGGACGATCTCTACAACGACATATCTTCTCTCGTCCGAAACGAGCTGGTGAAGACTCTCATCAAAGAGAGATTCGCTAAGTCAGCCAAGACGTTGCTTGATCTCATGGAGCGTAGAGACAAGAGTCACTTCTCGAAGAACGAAGAGTCTAAGATCACGGCTAAGTTTACGAACGAAGAGGGCTCCAGACCTCTATCTCTGGAGTTCACGGTTGAGGGGCAGAGATGAACTTCAATCAGTGGGAGCCTGGCAAGCCGAAGATATTGCCTTGGCAGAAGGACTTTATCTTCGACAGATTCGATGACGACTTAGCTATCGCCTGCACGGCTATCTCAGCTGGAAAGACGGCAGCTCTGTCTATGTGGATCGTTCTTCAGTGCGTAAAGAAGCCAGGACTCCGTGGGATCATCATAGCTCAGGACTACACAGCCTTGACTCGTGCTCTCATCTTCTCTATCGAGGAGTTCTGTCAATGGTCAGGGATCAAGTATCAGAACAAGGCTAACAGAGAGATACACTTTCCAAACGGATCAGTTCTCTTCGCGTACACGAACAAGAATGCCAACGCAGTGTTGGGCCTCTCGGAGATAAGCTTGCTCGCTATCGACGAAGCTGCCTATTGCTGTGAAGAAATCTACAACAACGCATGCGACCGAATGAGAGGAGGAAAGTATGCTCCAATGGTTCGTCTCATCTCTTCTCCCTCAGTGGTGGATCGTGCACAGAACTGGTTCTCAGAGATGGCCAAGCGCTATCCAGAGAAGCTAGTCAGAGCCACTTATCTCGACAACACTTTCACAGACGAGAAGTTCAAGAGAGACCTCGAAGAGCGTTATTGCGTCGGAAGCAACTTGTTCAGACAGCAGTGCCTTGGAGAGATCTTCGACACTGACGTAGCCTCACAGATCGTCTTCCGAAGCCAGTTCAACTTGACGAAGACGAAGAACGGCTCAGATCACTGGTTCGGAGCTGATATGTCTGGTCTCGGAGCTGACAGCGACATGTACGTCGTCATTGATCGATATGGCATGGTCAGAGACGAAGAAGCGAAAGAGGCTGACACTTTCCAGAAGACTAGCACAGTCAAGAGGCTCTACAACGAGTACTCAGTGAATAGCGGCTATATCGACGCCACGGGAGGCTATGGACAGGGAACTATTGATCTCGTTGGACGCTCTAACCTGACAGGCGTGAACTTCGCACAGAAAGCTTTCAATCCAAGTCTCTACCCTAACGCTAGAACTGAGATGTACATGGAGCTGGCTAAAGCTGTGAAAGAGGGATTCTGGGTCAACGAAGTGGTGAGAGAGGAGCTCTTGGCTCAGTCAATCTTCATCAACAACAGAGGCCAGGTCCAGTTGACTCCAAAATCTGAGGTGAAGAAGGTTATAGGACACTCTCCTGACTTGTGCGATGCAGTAGCTCTGGCAGTGTACGCCATGAATCACTCAGACGGAGACAAGGTCAGCGATATTGAGCACGCCTCTGCTGTAGCTGACAGATATCTACACTTCTTCGACGCATACAACTGATTCTCGCACCTCTAATTATTGAGAAAAAGATAGAGATATCTCTATCTCTATTGAGAAAAAGATAGAGATATCTTTATCTTTATTGAGAAAAAGAACGAAGAGGCATAGAGCGCATGGCCATTTCAGTGAGAGCATTGATCGAAGAAGCCTATTATCGAGCAGGCATCGTTCCTGGCAGAGGCATGAAGCCGAGAGGCGATCAGATGGAGAGTGGACTTGAGCTGCTCAAAGGTATCGTCAAGCGTTACAACAACGACAACTATCTCTCGTGCCTGCAGAACGAATACGTCATCAGAGATCCAGCTGTAGCTATCCATATCTTCAACGGCGAAGATGATCTCTGTATTCCAGAAGACACAGTAATCGTAGAGACGTCAGCTGACCTCCCTCCAGCTAGCGACTATGCAGACGTATGGGAGAACATGTACGGCTTCTGCAATGACGAGAGAGACAAGATGTACAGGATCCAGATCGTCGATGACACATACTCATGGCACAGCGAGACGATCACTGATATCGACTTCAGAATCCAGCAAGCTTACAGATACATGGACATGAGGCAGATCGTCTTGCCGAGAGTAGAGAAGATCCTCTCAGTGATGGTCAACTCAGGCTCGGCTAGCGTCGAATGGTACAAGCTGACGTTTCTCCCGTTCTCTGAGTTCGACTCTGCACCCAACACTTCTAACGTGTTCACGTACATGCAGAGAGGGGACAACGAATGGGTCATCAAGGTGAAGCCTTTCCTGGCTCAGCAGAACATCGTACTGAAGCTCATCTATAACGAAGCTCTAGACGTCGATCTGAACAAGGATCTCTTCATTCCTGACTCTTATGTTGAGCTTCTCATCGTCGCTTTGACTCACAAGCTAGCTCTCGTACACCCGAGACTCGACGAAGCTCAGATGAACAGACTGACAGCAGATCTTCAAGCTATGCAGAACAACGTCAAGACTCCGAAAGCTGAAGCTAAGATGATCTTGCGTGACTCAGCTACTGAATACAACTGCTCTTACGAGGGCATACTTCACGGAACATTCCTGGGAATCTGATAGATGGCAGCTCAATCTCGGCTCATACAGAATATCGCTGGCTCTACGACTAAGAGCAATATCGCTAAGGTGGGACTCGGCTATTCGTTGAACATGTACCCAGAGACCCAATCGTCTGAGCACTCCTGCAAGATCCTGATGCGTCCGACTTCTGGAGCTGTGAAGGCTTGTGAGCTAGAGGGTCAATGCAGAGGCATGTACAGAGTCTCTAGAGCTCATGACGAGAACCCTGGACTCTATGCAGTGTTCGGACACGATCTCTGGTTCATCGACAGCAGCGACACATATCACGCAATCGGAACTATCGCATCTGACGGAACGAAGTGCAACATGTGCGAGACTGGCGGATACGGCTCAGCTCATCCTCATCTCATCATAGCTGACGGAACACACGTCTATGCAGTCAACACTGGACTGCCACTAGCCGATCAGGCTCAAGAGTTCGCAGATCACGGCAATATTCAGCTTCCATTGAGAGTGAACAGCACGACTGACTACATCAAGCCGACTCATTGCGCATATCTCTATGGCTATCTCATCGTCAACGACGCTGGAACAGACGCTTTCTACACTTCTTACCAGTATCCGTTCGAGAGCTATGAAGAGACTGAGCCTGAGTACTGGGACGTCTTCAGAGTCAACACGACAGAGTACAGAGACTATGGTTTCATCACGTACTCTGAGTGGCAGCCAGACACGACGATAGCTCTCTGCTCTAACGGCTCAAAGCTGTACACTCTGGGAACGAGGAGCTGGCAAGCATTCTCTTACAACAACGACGTGAACAACCCTTTCAGCTCTCCAGACAACGCAGCTGGCAACATAGGCATCAAGGCAGCTAACTCTCTAGCTATGCTCGGCAACACTGTCCTTTTTCTGGGCTCATCTGACATCGGTGACAACGGCGTCTTCATGATTCGAGACAGCCAGATCACGAGAGTCTCTACTAACGACATCGAGCGAGAGATCAACTTGCTAGCTGACAAAGAGAACGCATACTCGTCTATCTGGCAGGAGCATCAGCATCTCTTCTACAGCTTGACCTTCGAAGCATCTAGGGTCACATACGTCTATGACATCAGCGAGGGAGCATGGCATAATCGCTCTTCGTTCGACTCTAGCAACAAGCAGACGTTCTGGAGATACAACAACGCTACTTTCGCTTACGGAAAGATCTACGTCGGAACTAGAGACGCTCTCTGCTATCTCGACGAGAACGTGTTCACTGAGCATGACGGCATGCCTATCTTGAAGCTGAGACGTGGATCCGTGCTGACGAATGATGGACTTCCGTTCTACATTGACGCTGCAGAGATCATCACTAACAATGGTCAGCACAGCTTGAACAACACGTACGGCGATCTAGAGCTGAATCCTCGTGTGACTATAAGATTCTCATGGGATGGCTCTACTTGGTCCGACTACGAAGACAACTATCTCGGAAAGATCGGTCAGTACGGCTACAGGACTATCTATGATCACTTGGGACTTGGGCGATACTTCACGCTAGAGATCTCGACGACTGAGAACATTCCGTTCTGTATCGAGAATCTGAAGATCAAGTACACGCCCTGCAGCAATTTCTGATATGAGGTTGATATGCTAGAGCTAGTGAGACTATCAGCAGAGAACGAGAACTTCGCAGAGGCGTTGAAGGGCTTCTATGGCAACGTCGGAGAGAAGAGCTGTGCAGTGACTGTGATCAAGTCGATCGTCATCGTCAATCTCTACAAAGGAGCGACACTGACTGACTATACGTTGCCAGAGGTCTATGACGGCATGATCATGTGCTCTGACGGCTCAGTGATCGAAGTGACGAACAGCAAATTTACATGCAGCCTGGGCCAGAATGTGACTGGCTTCGGCATACTGAAGATGAAGAACAATCTTTGATAGGAGAAATAGAGACATGAGTGGATGGGCAGCACTAGCAGAGGGAATTGGCCAGGGTATCAACAGTGGCGTAGACATCTGGGAATACCTCGATGACAGAGATAGAACTTCTAGAGCGAGATCACGAGTCGCTGAGAGCCAGGAAGACGTAGACAATCAGTACGCTGGCATGCTAGCTGATCTAGAGCAGTACTATGACGACAGAGGCTCTCTCGGATCCCAGGAGGACGTAAACAAGTATAAGCAGATCGTCAGCAACTATGATCCGAGCGATTACGTCTATGACGACTTCGGAAAGTTCAGCGACGAGTACTCTAAGACAGTCGACGATTTCGTCAATCCATACTACGATCAGATCATCAAGGGAACATCAGACGCTCTTCAGCACACAGCAGCTGGAGCTGGCCTTGGACGTGGAACTGGAGCGGCACTGAATATCGCTCAGGGAGTAGCCGAGAAGGAAGACGAGCTCTACAAGACGGCTCTCGACGCATACAACACGGACAGAGAGCAATCGTACACCGAGTACAGCGACTACATCAAGAACATGCAGTCCAAGCTCGACTCTCTCAACGAAGCTACTCAGACGCAGGCTACTCTGTATGGGAACTTGGCCAACGACTACTATAGCACGATGGATGCAGAGCAGACAGCCAAGACGAACTTGAAGTCGGACAAGATCTCTAGCGACGAGGGCTATGCAGCTGCTATGGCTGGTCTGATCTAGCGGAACGGTAACTGTATAGGAGGAAAGAATGGCTAACGTGATATACGAGAGAACTAATCCCAACGTAGCTGGCATCTTCGGAAACGTAGCTGCTGCTCTGGACAGAACTCTGAGCCGTCAGCATGCGAAGGTAGACGAGATAGGGAAAGATGTGGGCTCTCTGCTCAACACAGCTGCTGGCTACATAGACGAACGCAATAGAGCCAAGGATCTTGAAGGCTCTATTTATTCGATAAGAAGATTAGAGGCTCGCTTGGCAGAGCTGAAGAAAGAAGAATCTGATCTGATGAGTGAGCTCACTGCTCTAGAGGCATCTACGATAGAGGCATCTACGAAAGAGGCATCTACGAAAGAGGCATCTACGAAAGATTCGTCAACGCCGATGACCGAAGAGACCGATCAGCAGAAAGTCGATCAAGCTACTGACTACATGTATCTCGGTTGAACAGAGGATCAATGCTAAAGGAGCCAATATGCTAAAGGAGCCAATATGCTAAAGGAGCCAATATGCTAAGCAAATATCGAATGGAACAAGCGAATCCGGGAATGGAGAGAGCGAGACTTACGTCTAGACTGAACCAAGTGAGAGCTGAGATCAAGGAAGTAGAGGCTCAGCTGGAAGTAGCCAAGAAGAACTCAGAGTTCGACTCGAAGCACAGCTCTGATCCATATTGGCGTATCGCTAAGCAGAAGTACATCGAGACTGGAGATCCGACTTACATCGAGAACTTCAGAGCGAAGCAAGACGCTCTAGATAATGCAGCGAAGGATAGAGCGACTAGAGATAAGATGAACGAGCTGAACGAGAACAAGCAGTTCCTCTATGACAAGGCTACTGCGTTGAAGAATATTCGTCTCGCTCAAGAATCTCTCGAAGCTGCTGAGAGTACACAGAACTCAAGAAAGATCAGAGAAGCGAAGACTAATCTAGAGTACGCTAAAGAGATCTATAGACAGAGAACTGGCGAAGAGTACAAAGAGATGAAGAGCAGCTCTGAAACTGCTGAAGTAACTGGTACGTCAGGATCAGAGAAGACGAATCTCTGGGTCTCGAATATTCCTTTCGTCGATGAGCTAGTGACGGACCCAGCTAACACGAGCGCTGCTGAGATTGGCTCAGAGATCATGAAGTACACTGACAAGGGTGGAAAGAGATTCAAGACTGAAGAGCAGAAGCAGACGATGATCGACTGGCTCAAATCTCACGATGAAGAGAGAAAGCGTCTCGGAATCGACGTTGATCAGCTTGAAGCTCGGTACTCTAAGGAAGTGGCTGACTCGAAGGCTAACCAGAAGAAAGAGAATATCAACTCTTTGAAGAGAGCGTACAACGCAGCTCTCAAGACTAACGACGAAGCTGAGAAAGAGAGACTGTGGAATAAGTTAGAGAAGCTCGGCGTTGGGATGCCTAAGAGCATCAATATGCCGTTCGATATCTGACAGAGGAGAGAAAATGACATACGCAGAGATGAAGGCCAGAGAAGCTGGACTCAAGAAACCTGAAGAGAAGGCCGTAGAGAGCTATGATGCTCTTCGAGATGGCTACTTCGACGCTAAGAACAAGGGAGGAAAAGCCTTCTATGACTATATCCAGCGACACAAGAGCCAGCTAGAGAGCTTATTCAGCGACGTTCCAGCCGAGTCTAACTTGATCACTCTCGTTCCATCTGTTGGAGAAGAGAGCTCTAATTCCTCAGACAAGAAATGGGTGAAGACTCAGAATGAAGGGCTGAAGAACGAAAGCTCTCTGAGAGACGCCAAGATAGCCGCCAAAGAGCAATCGATCAAAGACGCTAGAAAGAGATATCGTCCAGATCTCGCTAAGATCGAAGATGACGACGCTGCACTGACTGAGAAGATCAAGTCTGAGCTAGAGCATCAAGGCTATAATCCGACAGACGAAGATATTCGAAACGTGAAGAACTCTATCCTCCGAGAGCAGGAACGCGTGAGACGAGCTGACGAATATGAGAAGAAGCCAGCTTGGCAACGTATCGCGTTCGCTTTGACTTCTCCGAGAACTGCTGAGAGTCTATCACAAGGCGAGCGCCCAACTATCAAAGATAATATTCTTGACTTGGCTGAACTTGGCTCGACTCTTCTACCCTTTGCTGCTGTATCGAAATTTCCGAGAGCGTTCGAGAGAATCGGCAAATTCACATCTAAGCTAGACAATCTGACGAAGGGAGTTCCGGGGCTAAGAACTGTGGGAGATCTCGCAAAGGGTGGTGGACAACTCGGCTTAGCAGAGTTCGTTCCATCTCTCGGTGTCAGGACTGCAGACGCTGTAGCTTATGATGATGGACGTGAGAGAGGAGAGGAGGGAGCTCTGGGCATAGTTGGTGGAGCAGCTTCTGACGCTGTAGCTGCAGCTCTGCTTGGACATGGCGTCGCTCGTCTATCTCCAGAGAAGCAGAAGATCTTGGATGCTGCTGACGAGGCTTTGAAGAAACAGAGCAAGATGGCTCCAAGAACGGTTAAGCAGCTGAAGGAGGGCTCCATCGATCCTCGTGACAGCAGAGTGACAGATTGGCGTCAGTACAGAACTTTCAAAGAAGCCGGTGACGTCACTGACTTCCAGCCACACGACACTATGAAGAATAATGCTGCCTGGGACGAGATGGCTGGAGAAGTGAAGATTAAGCAGCTCGGGACACTAACTACTACGAATCAACAAGTCCGAGACTTCATGGACTTTTCAGGTCTCGACTATATCGACGCTCTAGACGCTATCATTGATGGCAGAGTGAAGATAGGAACTCCAGAAGAGATCGCTTTCATAAAGCGGCTCAAGAGAGAACGAGACAAGTTCTACTCAGAGAACGTTGACAAGGCTTTGAGAAGAGCTGCAATCACAGGTCCAGCATCATCAGCTCTCTTGGGCTCATCTAAGGGCGCATACAGACACATGACTGAAGATAGAGGATACGAAGAATGAGCATAGCGCTACGCAATTTCGACAACTGGAATCGTTATCTCGACAACAGAGGCAACATACTTCACGGAAAGATCTATTTCTGCTACAAGGACAGCGACACTGTAGCTCCAATCTATGACAGTGACGGCACAGAGCTAGCGAATCCGATCTTCACAGACATCTATGGCAGAACATCTCAGCAAGTGTTCCTAGAGAGCGGAAAAGACATCCTCGTGTACTTCTACAAATGGATCGGCTCGGGAGCCATGACTGACGACGATCCAACGTACTGGTCTCTTCAGTACACTTCTGAGTCTGTGAACGCCTTCTCTCTCGACTTCGGAGACTTCAACGCTGCTGTGACTGTGGCTAACATGGCTGAGCTGAGAGATCTCGATCCGTCTCTAATTCCTCAGAACGCTGACGGCAAATCTGTCATCTGTCTTCTCGGCTATAACGAAGCTGGAGACAAGGAGCCACTGTACTATGTGTGGAACAGCTCTTCTAACGTGACTGACAACGCTGGCTCAGTGGTCGCTTGGAACTCAAGCCTCTCCGGACGATGGATAATGGTCGACCCTTCTTACGTCATCGACAGCAAGCACTTCGGAATCTTCCCTCACGCAGCTTTCGCGGATCCGACTGATGACACGACCCAGATCATTCGTCTCATGGAGTATGCTAACGACAAGGGACTTCACGCTTACTTCGCTGGTGGACAGAACGCTCAGTACTTCAACGTCAACAACTACACGATCAACAGCGACATCAGCCTCTTCGTCAATCCGTACACTCGTTTCAGATGCAGTGGCGACGTGATCTTCAACTCTGACATAGAGGGCTCAACGAACGAGCTAGCTGTCATCAAGGATGCGACCGCCTCTATCGTCATCAACTGCTCTGAGGGCTACACAGCTTGGGTTGGAGCTAACGGAGAAGTGAACGCTACAGAGGTAATCCACATCAACTCGGATCCCTCTTCAGCTATGAAGTACAGCCATCTCACAGCTTACATCACGCACGACTGTCAAGGTCAGATTTTCGACACTTGCCAGATCTTCGCTAACGGCGTCATCGAATCGACGAACACTTGGAACAGCTGCTCTGTGAGAGAGAGCTTCTTCTCTGACGCTGGCAAGGCTAACCAGATCTTCAACGACTGCATCTATCCGCTGGAAGACTGGCCGACGACATCAGCTTGGATCTACTACAAGAATAGCGAGAACAGAGCTGTCATCGACTTCGGCGACATGCACGGAAGAACCGTAGACAGCACGTGCACTATCTCTGCTAGAGTCTGGAAGATGAGCAACGCTACGTTCGACAGTCCAGTCACTTCCATGGCTGCTGAAGAAATCACTCTGACTGACTGCGATGGAACGATCAAGCTAGACGGCCTGAACCAGAAGATCAACTTGAAGAGCTGCTCCCTCACTTCAACGTCAGTCCTGAAGGGCTACAATATCGACATCGACGACAGCACAGTCTACTCGGTCAACGGAAATCTGCCAGCCTCAGTCGTCTCTATCGAACGCTCTACTGTAAGAGGAGCTGTGTACGCTAACGGATCTGGATCTATCCTTCACGCTCAGTATTCGATTTTCGAAGACAGCATCAGAGCTATGAACATCGACGTCGTGAACTGCACGCTGAGCCAGAATATCGAATGTGTTCTCTCCGAAGACATGTACGTCAACTTCCGAAACAACATCGTCAACGGACAGTTCGTCTTCGTCAACTCTGTACTGGCAACGACTAACACGGCTAAGATGTCTTCAGGCAACTGGATCAGCAACACTGGCTATCACGTGAACGGACTGATCAACTGGAACGGCGTGAAGAGCTACTTCAAAGAGGACGACAGCCAGCACACGTACTCGTACATGAACAACTCAGAGCCGAACAGAAGCACAGTTCACAGCTACTACTCTGTCTCATACTCTAACGGAGGCTCGACTTCTCTGGCTGACGCTATCAAGCTCACTCAGTCTAGGTGGTACAACGCTGCTGACGGAACGATCATCTATGAACGCTTCACAAACATCAATACAGGTGGAATCGAAATCCACGTGCATGACTATGTTGCCCGTCTGGCTAGAAACACCAAGTTCGTAGCTGACATATTCGCCATCGGAACGTACAACATCTCTTCTAGAGTGCTCAGAATCGAAGCTGTGCCAGTCTTCAGCAGCACAGATGACGTCAACTACATAGGACCGACTGGATTCCAGACATATCACACTGACGTGAAGACTTCAGGCAAATCGACGATCTCCGTGCCAGTCTGGGATGGCAGCAACACAGTCTCTTTCGACGCTAACGACCTCTACTGGGACACATCAGTCAACGCTTACTGCTACTGTCCATGCTATGCTTATGGCTCAACGTACGAGACATCACAGTGTGGCCTTGGAACTCTATCGTACATCAGCCGCGATAGATCAGTCACTAAAGAGCTGCCTTTGCCACTCTTCGACGAATCTGATCCACCGAGCTCAGTCAAGGCGATACGTATGCGTTGCTATGAGATCTCTTAGAGGCTATCGCTATCAGCTATCGCTAATTATTGAGAAAAGAGAAGATAACAGTACGTTAACCAAATCTTCTCTTTATTGAGAAAAAAGAACAGGAACATTCTTCATGGACGAGAGAGAAATTATTGAATGCTGCGAAGACTTCCTACGCAAGTCTGACACTCGATACAATCAGGCAATCACTCGTGCGATCAACGATCTTGAGCTCTACTCAGGCGATTTCTGGAACGATACGATGAGAAAGAAATATCGCAAAGGGAAGACACGTATCTGCTTGAGCATGAACAACTGGCAGGTGATCTCCAACGCTATCGCCTCTCCTTTCTCTAACTCTCCCTGGCACGCTGAGCTGACTGAGAAGACTGATCCGGAGCAGCAGTCTCTGCAGGAGAGCATCAACGCTGTCGAATCTGAGAACGACACTAAGACATCTCTTCAAGACGCATTCAGGAAAGCTGTGCTCACTGGCTATGGCTACATCGTCATCAGCACTGACGTGGATGATCTAACTGGAGAGCCAAAGATCGTCATCGAATCAGCCAAGCAGATAAGCTCTGTAGCTCTAGATCCAAACATCAACACTGTAGATGGCTCAGACGCTGAAGAGGGAGCTATCATCAACTACATCTCTACGAAGAAAGCTAAGCGTCTCTATGGAGATGACGTCATTCCGTTCAACTATCCAGACAGTCAGCCACTGCTCTCTCTTTCTCTCTTCGAGCAATGGAACGTTCCTCATGACAGCGTAGCTATCGTCTCATACTATAGAAAGAACGAAGATGGACTGGTAGAGTTCAACAAGATCTGCGGAAACAAGGTGGTCCAGAGCGACGTTCTTCCGATCAAGTACATTCCCATCATTCGAATCGCTGGAAACGAGATCTACGAGAATAGAGAGATCAACTACAACGGCATCATTCAGCAGACCTTGCCTCTTGAGCTCGGAGCTAACACAGCTTTCTCGACACTGATAGAGCGTTGTGGCAGAAGCACCAAAGCCAACTTCCTGGCTCACGTTGACGCAGTCGATGGGCTAGAGAAGTACTATGCTAGAGCTGATCAAGAGGACGCTATGGCTGTGCTCTGGAAGGGAGATCATCAGCCAGTCGCCCTGACTGAGTCGTTCCAGACTGGAGATCTCAGCGCCACTATCTCTACCTGCAGAACTCTCATGGAAGACACTGTCGGAGTTCCTCTGACTGGAATCTCCACTAATCAGCCGGAGAAGACAGCGACTGAGATACTTCGTCAACAGATATCGAAAGAGAGCAACACAGCCAACTACTACAACAACGCCTACATCGCTTGCAGAACTCTCTCGAAGATCATCATCGAGATGCTCAATGCTGGAGAGGACGCTCTCTTCACGCTAGAGAACGGTCCGTCTGTCATCACTCGACAGATGAAGGCTAGACAAGAGCTCAACGCTCTCAGCGCAATCTGTCCCGACAACATGAAGCCTGTGTTGGCCAAGTACTTCGCTGACACTCTCAAGGACGACATCGGAGAAGATCTCTCTAAGAACATCGTGGCTAATCTTCCAGTCGACGTAAAGCTAGTGGCTGAGCATGAAGATCCACTGGCTATTCATCAGCTAGAGCAGATGAAGGCTACACTTGACCAGACGATGCAGCAGCTACAGCAAGCTCAGCAAGAGAACGAGAAGCTGAAGAACGAGCTCAACACTGCTCAGATGAACTTGATAGAGAACAGAGAAGCTAGAGTTCTAGACTGGCAGAAGTTCCAGATCACAGAGCAGAACAAAATGGCTCTCGAAGCTGCTAAGCTGCAGTCGTCTAACGCCAAGGCATCTGCAGAGATACAGCATAAGCAGAGAGAGCTTGAGCTTGACGCCGAGAAAGAGATGGCTGACGTGATCCAGAAGCACAACGAGATGATCATGGAGAGTCAGAGATGAGATTCAACGTGACGACTGAGAAGTTCTTGGCTGGCAACGCACTGAAGTCTGGTGACCGAAACGCCACTCGCATGCAGAGCAGAGACGAGCATGATAGGCTAATCAATCCTGAACGTCAGCCTGAGTACGCTCTCATCTCTAAGATGCCTCCTGGACCAGCGAAAGAGGCTGCTCTAGCTGAGCTCGTGGCCAAGTGCAGGTTTCGTGAAGCTGAAGAGGCTAAGTACTGGACTGATGACGAGAGACCGAGACGTCCAATCGCTCAGTCTTCTAGCTGGATTGGAGACATCACTTTCGATCCGAGATCTAACATGATCACTATCGCACTCGGAGAAAAAGGCTCTAGCAAGACAGTCTATGGCAACGAGAGAGACGCTGCTGATCTCATCAACTCTTCGTCCATCGGGGAGCATGTGCATCAGAAATATCTTCGCTAGAGCTGCTAAACCACTTCTCTAAACCACTTCTCTAAACCACTTCTCTAAACCACTTCTAATTATTGAATAAAGAAAATAAACGGAACGAGACCGTCTTCTCGAATCAGGAGTCATACCTTACCATGAACATGAGCACTGATGAAGCGTTGAAGTATATCGCTGACCATCAATCCAACGTCGAAGTCGAATCTGAGGAAAAGCAATCATCAGCTCAACCTTCCGAAGAGACCAAGGCCATCGCAGAACCAGCTTCCGATGCTGCAGATGATTCAAGGGCTGACAAGCCAAAAGATGAGAAGGAAGACCGCCAGAACCTCAAGATCTCTGCTGGAAGTGATGAGTCGGCAGAAGGAAGAGAGGAAAAGGCTGAAAATCAGAAGGCTAGAGAGCCTAGAAAGCAAGAGAGAACACACAAGGAAGAGCGCGACTATGCCTTTATTCGAGAGAAGAATAAGCGCAAAGCTCAGCGTGAACGTTACGAAGCTGAAATCAGGTCTCTGAAAGCAGAGATCGAGAAGTACAAAGGCCTCAAGCTGGAAGACTTCAAGAATGATCAGCAGCAGTACATCGACTATCTCCACGATCAGGACAAGCAAGAGAGAAAGCTAGCTGATCAAGAGAGTCGTCTCGATGAGCTTAACGCTGCTGACATGGAGGCTGAGAACGATCGCAGGGTCAAGCTCTCATTTGCAGACGAGAAAGAGCGTCAAGAATATGCACAGCTCTTAGAGCGAAATGGACACGAGTTTCTGTCTGCACTGAAGAAGTTCGACCGAGAGAATGTCGTGATGACGTATCTCAACGATCTAGAGCAGTATCCGAGAGTTCTCAAAGTTCTCATGACTGACAAAGAAGCTCTGAGATCAGTATTCGCTAAGCGTGATCCAGTGTTCAGAAAGCTTGCACTGGACAAACTAGCTACAAATCTATTGGCGCCGAAAGCTGGACAGCCTGCAAAGACTGAAAAGAAGAAGCTGCCAATCATTGGACGTCAGACAAGCTCAGCTTCAGTAGCCGAAAACAAAGTACATGATGGCTCATACTGGAATGAGTATCTACGAAATCATCCGAAGGGAAGATAATCTCTTCAAAGGAAAAATCTACAATGGCAAACGTATTCAACACTAACACCAAGACTGAGCTCGTCGCTCTTCGTGCAGCTGAAGTCGCTGGCTATCTCACTGTCGGCTCTAAGAGCTACTGCAAGGACCAGCTCATCGACAAGCGTAATGGAGGTCAAGCCGGAAAGGGCAAGTCCTATGAGTTCGTGATCCGCGACACTGGCAAGTTCGTAGAGGGACCGGATCTCACTGGTCAGATTCAGGACCTCAACGAGAGAGCAGTTCGTCTTGAGCTCTTCGATGGCGCTGTGCCTGTTCAGACGAACATTATCGAAGGCGTGACTGACGTGAAGTGGGATACAGAAGTCGCACAGCCGAACGGTGCAAAGCTCATGAACGGTATCGTCAAGCATTTCGCTGAGAGCGATCTCGGCAAGCAGACTACGGCGTTCGTCGGAAAAGGCTTCATTCCGTTGGCTAAGGCCTCTGCTCATCTCAAATCCATCTCTGACGAGAATCTCTACGGCTTCATCGACCCGAACATCCAGGCAGTCCTCGCTTCCAATGGTCAGCAGTTCGTGGCAGTCGGAGCTCCAGAGATGTACAAGAGCGGCCTCATCGGTGAGTTCCACAACGTCGAGTATCGCGCATCTCGCTTCATGCCGAATCTCTCTATCTCTGCTGATCTCGTGACGGAGATCTCCTCTGCTACCGTTGACAGCTACGCTGATGACGTGAGTGATCCGACTCTTGGAATTCTCACTCTCGCTGGCGTCACCGAAGACATTCCAGCTGGCACGCCGATCTGGATCGAAGGCATCTATGCTACTGATCTTGTCGGCGACAAGACTTCTGTGAAACGTGCATTCATCGCTGTAGAAGCTGCTTCTAACGGCGTGGTCAAGGTCCGCAAGGTGAACTTCTCTGGCGAAGGCACTAAGACTCTCTGCGATGTGAATGGTGATGAGATCACGGCTTCTGATCTAGCTGGCAAGAAGGTCTCTATCCCGGAAGCTGGCGACTACTTCTCTGGCCTCGTCCGTATCGATGGCGCTATGGAGTTCGACACTCTGGATAAGCTCGACACCTCTAACGCTGAGACGAAGGTTGGCTCTGTCAATGGAGTCACGGTTCATGAGAACAGAGCTATCGACAACATCAAGGGTCAGAACATCACTCGTTGGGACTGCGTGGCCCTCGCTGGCATCGTCGAAGATCGTGGAGTGGCATACTTGCTCGTCAAGGAATAACTCTGGTTCTCTGATAACTAAATACTCAAGCAATAACAAAGGGTTCTCGTCACGGGAACCCTTTTTCTTTGTGCTCTATGATAACAGGAAGCTGTTCTCTGATATCAATTGACCTAGAAGCTGGTGTGGACTTTGTGCCCTGGTCTCGGTCGATTATGGATGATCTCGTACACTCTTCTTGCGAACTCAGCTTCTCTCTGCTTATACTTGTAGTAGTGGCATGCAGCTACATAGCTGCATCGATATGCATAGGAGAAGATTTTCGAGCCACGAGTCGGATCAAATCGGTCCAAAGCACAGAGTAGCTCAAACGTCATCTGATCTCTCAGCTCGTACTTCTCGTCAAGTGGCTTCTCTTTGAACTTGGGTCCCTCTAGAACGATCTCAGTGATAGCCATGATGTAGTCGCCATATCTGTCGTTCTCTTCCTTGGTCACTATTCCGTGGAGTTTCTTCTTCTCGTTGATCTCTGTGAAGTCCCTCTGATCAAGATCATAGCCCGGAACGTAATCTGGTGAACTGTATGAGCAGTCACAGTTGCGCTTGCGTCCTGGGTTCTTCCATTTCATTCCATACATACCCGTCTCCTTTATCTATTAACTTGTTATTTACAGGGGGTTAACATGTTATTTACAGATTATTAGCAAAGCTAATTATTTAGTAAATCTCAGGAGAAAGGTATCTCTGATGGCCGAAAGCTCATACGTTTATTTGATCAGCCCTACGTTCCAGTTCATGAACATCTCGGGCAAGCCACAAGTCGATGGCTACGTCAATATCTTCATAAGTGGAACTCGCTCCAAGTACTATGCCCACTCTGACTTCGAAGGAACGTTGCATCCATTCAACATTCCTCTCAACGCTCTGGGCTCTGCAGTCATTCTAGTCTCTCCAGCTCACTCGTACGACATCTATGTCTACAACTCTCTCGGCGTTCTCCAGATGAGCCGATACAATGTCACTCCAGCCACTGGAGAGGGAACTGTGATCTCTGACGTTACGACGATCACTTCTCAAGATAGAACTGTAGATGTCACGGCTGGTGATTCTACTGAATACGATCTGAGCGTGGCTAGCGCATTGCAGAGCACAGCTGACACAGTTCTCGGATCTGCCAAAGACTACACTGACAATGAGCTCTCTGCTGGACTGGCTAACAAGAAAGACAAGCAGACTGCTCTAGAGTTCAGCGGATCAGCTACGAAGACAGTCAAGAAGATCACCCAGAACGTCAATGGAGAGATGGACGTAGAGTTCGAAGAGATCGATCTGCCACAGGAAGCTCCAAATGTCAACGTCACTTCTACAGACAGCTCCATCGAAGTAAGTGCGACAGTCGATCCTCTCACTAACACGAAGACGTTCGATATCTCTGTGGCTTCATCAGCTGAGGTAGAGTATGGCAGATTCATCGCCTCTGACGTCACGGCTACAGCAACTCTGACTAAGACGAGAGGCAATATAGAGCTCTCTGACAACAAGATCCAGCTGAAGAGAGGAACTCTCTATCACTTCACTGTTCGTGGCTCTTATCGGGTCACTACGCTCTCTAACACTCTGACTTCCATCAACTTCATAGAGTACTCTACCTGGAGCTCGATTCAAGTCAACGTAGACAACACTGTCTCTGACCCTCAGTTCTTCGAGATCTCTTTCGACGTGATGCCAGCCAACGATCTAGCTTATCCGATCAGCTTCTCGACTATCCTCAATGCAAAGATCACTTCTCTAGAGGTCGATGTTCACTCTGTAGCGGCTGGATCTAGCTCTGGAGGAGACACTCCGACTCCAACTCCGTCTGCTGATGTCTCTATGGAGATGTGCGAGACGATAAGCTATCTCTCTTGCACTGTCTTCAACTCGTTCTCTTGGACGGTCAACGGCAACTACTACACTGGAGCATACAACGCTATCCAGACAGTCGCTGACTTGAAGCTCATAGAGGGTACTTCGACTATAACGGCATACAAGCAGTACAACGCCTATGATCACTTCCAAGCCGTGATCTACGAGTGGAACCCAGAAGAGAGCAGATATGAGCTAGTGGCTTACACTGACAGATATGAATCCGTCAACTTCCCGAGCGGATTCGTTCATCTTCCGATCACTCACGTCATCAAAGACACTATGAAGGGTGGCATGATGTATTATGTGGGCCTGCTGGTCAAGTCGAACAATCTAGTTCCTCTGCTCGGCTCTACTCTGCCATCTATGACGTGGGCTAATCCAGTTCCTCAGTTCACGAAGAACGCCCTAGTCTATGATGACGAAGCCAACGCTATTCCAGCAGCTACCCTGAACACGACCTATGCCGAGACTGACAAGACAGAGTCCGTGTTCGTCCAGATTCACTCAAGTGGAGTTCAACCAAATGTCTAATCAACAGCTTTACTCTAACGAAAGATTCACTAATTTGGGTCACTCAGACGCTGTGATCGCTATCATCCTCGACGATGTTCTCAAAGACTACGACGCTACTTCTATGCTTCAATATCTTCCAGTTCTCACGCTCATCAAGTGCGGCATGTTCAGCACGGCTGTAGAGTATCTGAAGGGACTGAGCACTGACGACGAGAAGCTCTCTGAAGACAGAGACGTTATAGTTCGAGTTCTGGAGAAGTATGACGCATTCGCCAAGTATGACGCATTCGCCAAGTATGACGCATTCGCCAAGCATGACGCATTCTCAAGGGAGGAAGAGTAAGCTATGTCACAGCAATTGAAAGTATCAGCTAATCTAGCCCAAGATCTCACTGATGAGCAGAAAACTCAAGCTAGAGCCAACATCTCTGCCGCATCTGAAGCGAACATCACCAACATCAACGCTGTGCTAGGAAGTCAAGCAGCTAGGATCTCTGCGCTAGAGAACTCTTCGTCTAGCGGATATGTTCCAGTCGGAGCTGTCATCTCTTCGAATACAGCAGCTACGACACCGATCGCTACCGGAGAGATCTTGAAGGTCAGCGCTTTCATCTCCAATCAAAGCTACATGCAGCTAGTGATCGAGCCAGTCGATACGACCAAGTATCAGCTCCAGTCTTCTGTAGTCCAGTTGACTGACACTGTCAACAGTTCTAACAGCAGCATCCGCATCTTGAATCCATATGCTCAGTCTGGCTCTAATTCAGCGTACTCTGGCTACATCTTCTATGTTCCAGAAGCTCTCGGAATCGGCTCTATCGACGTGATGGCCCACAAGATCGAAGACAACACGTTCAGCTATCACAAGGCAGATGTGTTGTGGTACTGTCCGACTGGAGCTAGCGTCTACTGCATCAATGTTATTCTGAAGGAGAACGCATGACGCACAGAGTCGATAAGAGTCACTTCAATCTGGTCGGGTTGATACTCACTATGCTGAAGATCAAGATCAGATTCTGACAGGAGAAAGAATAGATGACGCAAATCTTCAATATTCTAGCAGAAGCTCTGGGCTCTACGCCGACAGCTATCATTCCGTTCATCGTGACGCTAGCTTTGATCGGGTACTTGAGCTTCAAGATCTATCAAGAGTTCAAGAAGCTCTACAAGAAAGTGAACGATGACAAGCTGGAGCTGACAAACAGAGTCGCTGAGACTGAGAGAGCCCTCTCCTTGACTGATTCGAAGACGATGATGCTCTCTCAGAAGCTTGAACGTATCGAAGAGTCTCTTGAGAAGATGAACCATGTGCTGGTAGAGCTCTCGACTACTATCAAGCTGATGAGAGAAGAGAAGCTCGCCAGATGCTCTGGATCTTGATAGCGACTATCGTCATAGAGATCCTATGCATCTGGCTAGATCATCACGACTGGCCTATTTGAGAAGAGTGCACCTGATGTACCGTTAGCGAGAATCGACGCTAGAGATTCAGTCTCTCTCTCAGCTTCTCGCTGAAGTTGTTCTGCTGAGGCTACTGATTCAGTCCTCGGGGCTTTGTACCTTCTAACTCTCCCGTTCCGGAGATCTTTTCCGAGATTCTGCAATCTGCGCTGAGCATAGAGATAGACTGCCTTCAGCCCATCTTCTCTTCCAAATTTCTTGAGATATCGATTGTAGACAACACCGATCTTGCGACGTTCATCTGCATTGAGAGGATCTAGATCGATTCCGAACTTCTCTTCTATCTCTTTGATCTTGGAGAACTTCATCTCAGCGCACAGCTGAGCGTGATCATGTATCGATAAGTAGCTGATGTTGAACTCGTCGAAGCACTTCTTCAGCTCTCGGCATAGAGGCTTGTTGTGGCCAGATCTTCCAGGACGATTCAAGGATCTCTTCAGACTCTTGGTGATATCAGTGATAGTGTATGGCCTGTCAGTATCAGTATCAGTAGCTATTCTGTATGGAGTGAAAGCTGAGCTCGTCTTCTCGACATAGCCTCGCTCTATGAGCCACTCTAGAAGCCAGTCCGGATCTATCTCTATCATCTTTGACATATTTCAAATATAGTTATTTTCTCGGCTACTCTAGAAAGCCATGGCTTTATCACAAAAAAAAAAGAGATCCAAGCTTCTGCCAGGATCTCTTTCCGGAGTAAAGAGTCTCAGTATAGTCTCTCAAGCCTATTCAGGCCAAGCCTATTCAGTCTCTCAAGCCTATTCAGTCACTTGGACTGGCTCAGTCGGCAGCTGAATCTTGGTTCTCCAGTACTCGCCGTCTCTCTCACGCTTGACTGTGGCCTTGAAGACTTTCTTCTTGCCGATGAGTCTAGCCACCTCGCTCAGAATATCGTTGAGGTAGCCATCAAAATCGTTGTTGGCCGTGACGTTCTCTTCGAAGATAGAGCGGAGTTTAGCGATACCGATGAACGGAACAGAGAGCTTAGTCCATCTGTCCGCGATGAAGTTCTGCTTGTCTGACTTGATCTGGACGCATTCTGTAGCCTTGATCTTTCTGTTGATGAGCTTACTAGCCTCAAGCTCGAGCTCTTCAGCAGACTGACCCTCTTCGATAGAGTCTACAGCCTTGATAGTGTATTCGAACTTAGCGATTCTGGACCCTGACTTCGGAGAGCTAGTGACTGACAGAGAGTCTACCTCTACCTGATAAGTTCCAGCTGGAACCGGCTTCTTCTTCTCGCCGATAGTGCCAATAGAGTTGAAATATCCGTCGAAGTCGTTCTGAGTGTTTGCCATAAGTGTATTCCTTTGCTCAAGTGAGCTTCTTGTCTTCTCGTTGACTGTAGCGAGCTTCTCTCTGCTCTTCTCGTCGTATTGAAGACATATATAATATACATTCTTTCTGCCAGAAATGTATGCTCTCTATATGTAAAATATTCTTTACATAGAAGAGGCTTCTTTGTGAGTATGGCTAGAGGATCCAATCAGTTGACTCATGTTTATTTGCTCAGAAACGCCTGTATAAGCCTAAATTTCATTCAACTGAGAGATTACATGGTTGATACCAGAAACCGGCTAGAACCTGGTCCTTTTGAGCTCTAGCGTCATTCTATAGCCGGAGAGTCGACGGAGCCATCTTCAATGATCTCAGTAGAGCCATCTTCAATGATCTCAGTAGAGCCATCTTCAATGATCTCAGTAGAGCCATCTTCAATGATCTCAGTAGAGCCATCTTCAATGATCTCAGT
>JAEIGA010002891.1_pt1 | contig 27089 bp, 17 predicted proteins | sample 9270691 | NCBI WGS metagenome assembly JAEIGA01 (sample SAMN17057246, study PRJNA624740) | gut metagenome | biome: biome; isolation source: fecal sample | host: Bos grunniens | place: China: Xizang | collected 2019 | reverse complement strand
TGGTATCGGTACTGGCGAGCAGGACCGCGTCGGCGTTGCCGAAATTGCCCGTGACAAGGCTTATACTAAGCACGCAGACTGGATCTCGTGGGAAAAATACCAAAAGCCTTACAATGATTTGAGACTTGCGTTCGGCGAGAAGGAAGGCGCAATGAAGCAAGCCGAGATTATGGAGCAGACTCGCGCTGAAAAGGGCGGGCTTCCTGGTTGCGCGATGGTTTCTGATGCATTCTTCCCGTTCCGCGACGGAGCTGAAGTAGGAATTCGCGAGGGAATTACTTCGATTGTCCAGCCAGGTGGTGCAATTCGCGATTGGGATGTCATTGATTGCTGTAATGACGCCAATGTTGCGATGGTCTTCACAGGGCAGCGCAGTTTCCGTCACTGATAGTTGACAGGCTTGAAAATAAGGAGAGTCTTATGAATGGAATTACATTTGGAGAAGCGTGGGCTTATGGTGGTCCGCTTATGTGGGTGCTTGCGTTTTTTTCTGTGATGTCCTTTGCGGTTGCCTTATATCTTTTGTTTTCTCAGCGCAAAAAATATTTTCTCAAAACTTCGATGGCCAAATTGAAAAAAGCCAAAGATCCCGAGGCGGAAGGTGCGCGTATTGCAGAGCGCCTTCATGCGAGCGTCGATTGGCTGGCGGATATTGCCGCCATTGCTCCGCTCGTTGGTCTTCTTGGTACGGTTTTGGGTATGTTCCAGGCCTTTGGCGGAATTGCTACAGACGTTGCGGCAGGAGCTAAGCCAGTTGTTCTTGCCCAGGGAGTTTCGCAAGCGATTGTAACGACGATATTCGGTCTTGTCGTGGCAATTCCCTCTCTTGTAATGCATGCGTTTTTGCGCCGCCGCGCCTCGCGCCTTATCGCCGCGCTTGAGGAGAAAGCAGATGAAGTTTTCGCCTAAGACATCATCCAAGCCTGCGGCGCTTGCGCTCACATCTATGTTGGATGTGATCTTTCTTCTGCTTTGCTTTTTTGTTACTGTCAGCGTATATTCGCAGTGGGAGAGCGAGATTAGCATCAAGTTACCTTCTGCGGAAACTGCCGATGAGCCAAATCGATTGCCGGGTGAGGTTATAATTAATGTAACAGAGCGCGGTTCGGTAAGGCTTAATGGTATGGACATTAGCACAGCCGATCTTCAGGCCCGTTTGTCAAAACTTTCAAAAATATATCCAGACCAGTCTGTGATTATTCGCGGTGATCGCGCGACAAAGTACGAGTATCTTGTGGATATTATCGACACTTGCCGTAAGGCGGGGGTTTGGAATTTTTCACTCGCAACATCTAACGAAGAGTCCTCGCAATGATTTTCTCAGCATTTATCGTCGCAGCAGTCACGGTACTGCCTTCCGATAGGATGGCTATGGCCGATCGTTTGTTTGATCGCGGCGATTATGCAAGTGCGCGGGTGGAGTATGTCGCGCTGAAAGATCAAAATGGTATCGCCACCGATGAGATATTGTATAGGCTGGCGGAGTGCGACCGTCTTGCGGGCGATAAGGCAAAGGCGGCGGCGTCCTATTCTGAATTAATCGAGAAATATCCGCTCTCGCGCCACGCCGATCGCTCACGCCTCATGAAGGCTTTGACAAATGAAGGCCATGAGCGTATCGCGGCGTTAAAGGTGCTCGATTCCGATAAGGTTAGGCCGGCAGTAAGGGCGAGCGCCTTGTACCATTTAGGTATTGCGACGAGTGACAGGGACGCTCTTGCGCGATGCATAAAACTTGAGCCCAAGGGGCCCTATGCGCTTTACGCAAAGTTCCATCACGCATCGCTTGCCTTAGATGATTCTAATTATGCTGTGCGCCGAGCGGCATTGGCCGAGCTTTTGGATGTGTATTACAGCGGCGACAGCCGTTTGTCGCGCGAGGCGCTTTATTTTGCGGCGATTAAATGCTACGGCGAGAAGCGCTATGATGAGTCTTCGATACTATTTCGTCGCTATGTTAAAGGCGCTCTGAAGGGCGATGTAAGATTGGCGGCGGCAAGAAACTATGCGGCGTGGAGCGATTATCTTTTAGGGCGTTATTCAGATGCTGCCGCGATGTGCGAAGGTGCCGGCGGTGAGGATGCGGCATATTTGCTCGCAGTTTGCGCATATGCAAACGCCGATTATGAGAAGGCCAGAGGATTAATGGCGAAGTATCTTGAAGATTTTCCGCAGGGAAGATTTCGCGCGGCCATTGAGCTGCCGCTTTCAAGAATGGATTTTGATTCGGCCGAGAAATCAAATGCTGGCTTGAAAATGATAGAGGCCGCCTTGCGTTCGGTAGCGATATCTAAAAAACCGCACGATAGGCTGCGTCTTGCTTGGGCGTATGAGAAGAATGCCCGAATTGACGAAGCGCGCAATGAATATTCTGCTCTTGCCAAAGATTGTCCAGGTTCTTCCGAAGCGGCGGAGGCATTATTCCGTAAGGCAATGATTGATATTCGCGAGCAGAAGTGGGCGGCGGCAGAGTTGGCTCTTGCTGAGTTGCTTGCTTCGCCAAAGGCCGATGCTCGCCGCGCTGAATCTCTGTATTGGCGCGGAATCGCTGCGGTGAGATTGGGGCATGAGCAGAACGGCGCACAGTTTTTGCGCGAGGCGCTTAAGTTGGGGCTTTCTCTTGATGAATCGCGTGAGGCGAGGCTCATTTTGGCTGATGAAGATTACAAGGCTGGACGCATTGCACAAGCCAAGACGGATTATGCGCGTTTAGTTCGCGAAGGCGCTACTGAGCGTATGGGCGCTGCGAAGTTGAGTGCAGTCGGGAGGTTCCTCCTTGATTGCCCCGAAGGCGATAAGGCCCTCGATGAGGTCAAGGCTTGCGCCAATGCATTGATAAAGGTCTCGGATAAATCTCCCCAGTGGCGGCAGGAGGCCTATTCGCTTCTTGGCGAGGCTGAGGAAGCAGGCGGAGAGTTTTCATCGGCTATCGGCTCGTACAGACAAGCGCTTGCAGAAAAGGTTTGTACTGAACGTCGCAGAACGGTCGCCCTTAAATTTGGCATTCTTCTTTACAAGTCGGGTGAATTGGCGGAGGCGGAAGGTGCGCTTAAAGAGGCCGTCAAGCTTAATCACGCCGATTCGTCCTCGCGTGCCAATGCCTATCTTTATTTGGCAAAAACCCGTCTTGCCGATTCCGATGTTCAAGGCGCGTGTGATTACGCTACTGTTGTGGTGACGCTCTTTGACGATCCTATTATAGTCGCCGCCGCGAAGAAGATTCTTGCCGCTCATTCCAAGGAGGATAAATAAGTAATGGAAGAGCGCGGTCAGAATTTTATAATGGTTGCAGTGGTGCTTTCATTGCTCGCCCACGGGGCATTGATGTTTTTTATGCGTCCGCAGGTGATGGCGCACATTTCTGGGGCCGGCGCAAGTATGCGTGAACGTTCTGCGATGGTCGCAAGGCAGCGCCCGGTTCAAGAAGATGCCGTGCGTCTTGATGTGCTTGATGATATTAGTCCCGAACTTGATTTTCCCGAAGCACGCACGGATGACGCGGCGCTGCGCACGGATGAAACGCTTAAGAACATTAAGGACCTGACGGAGCAGCAGAATGTTGCGGCGAAAGAAGTGCTTAAGGATGTGTCTGTTCCAAAGCTTACAGTTGACCCTTCTGAGATTCTGTCTCGTCCAGTCGATGAGGCCGACGCCCCTGCCTTGCCATCGCTTTCGCCGGCGCTTCAGTCCCATGGTGTTATGCAGACGCCTGTCGCCCGACCGAAAGCGTTGCCCCGCGCCAAGCCTTCACCGATAGCGGCGGTTGCCGCCCCAATTACGCCGCGGGAGATTGTTACGGTTCCGCTTGCCGACGAGAAGATTGCCGATAAGGCTTCAAAGCTTCCCGAGGTCGCGAAGGAGCCGGCGGCGGTTGAGAAATTTGAGCCAATCAAGGAAGTGATGGCTGAAATCAGCGAAAAGGTTGTCGAGTCTGAAAAAGCGGCAGTGCGTGATTTGCTTGATGTCAAAAGCGCGCAGGAACTTTCTCAGGCGGTGCATACTGTTGCCACGTCTGCTTCACAGGGTGATTGGGATTATTTTAGAGTGCGCATTGTGCCGCGCGATGAGCTTAAGGTCGTTCCCAAAGATGTTGTCATTCTTATTGACGCGTCTGGCTCAATATCGAACGACAGATTGAAAAGTTGCCGTGCTAATGCGAAGAAGATTTTGCGTTCGTGCATGAATTCCAACGATAGGTTTAATATAGTCGCTTTCCGCGATGAATTTAGATATGCCTTTAAGACGTGGCAAGAGTGCGGCAAGGATAGTTATGACCGAGCAGAGCGTTGGATGGACAATTTGGTCGCACATGGTCGCACCGATGTCTTTTCAACAGTTGCCTCGGTTCTCAAACTTCCGCGAGATCCTTCGCGTCCGCTTATAGCCCTTGTTGTGACAGACGCAATCGCCAATAAGGGTGTGGTTGAAACATCGCAAATACTTTCGCGTTTTTCAAAGTTGAACGACGGTCTTGTCTCTGTGTATATGTATGGCGTCAAAGACGAGGCAAATCGTGAGCTTATAGATGTTCTTACCCGAGGAAACCGCGGTGAGAGTATTATTCATGAAGGTTCGCGCCGCCATGCCGGCAGAGAGCTTGAGTCGCTCAGCGACCGCTTCCGTGATCCAGTGCTGATAGATTTGAGAGTTGTTTTTTCGGCGGACTCCAAAGCTCAGGCTTATCCGGCGCTGTTAAGAAATCTTTATCGCGGCGGCATGGTTGAAATAGTTGGACGAGTCCCCAAAGGAACGACGGATGTCGCTTTCTCATTAAAGGGACTTAACGGTGAAAAATCTTATGAAGGATTCTTCCGTTATAAATTTTCAATGATGCCCTTTGATGCCGAGATTCCTAAATTGTGGGCTGCAGAGAAGTCTATTGCTGACAAGCTACATTAAAGGAGAGAGTAGTAAATAACAACAGCAAATTTCGAGAAGGAAGTTTTATGGGAAATAAACGCAAGATAGTGGTAACAAGTGCTTTGCCGTACGCCAACGGAGATATTCATATCGGTCACCTTGTTGAATATGTTCAGACAGATTTCTGGGTAAGGTTCCAGAAGATGAGAGGGCATGATTGTGTTTATGTGTGCGCTGATGACACGCATGGTACTCCCATAATGCTCCGTGCGCGCAAAGAGGGTATAACGCCAGAGGAGCTTATTGCCCGCTCTCATCAAGCGCACATGAAGGATTTTTCAGATTTTCAGGTGAGCTTTGATAATTACTATACAACAAATTCTCCAGAGAATAAGGAACTTTCAGAGCGCTTCTTCGCAGCTATGCGCGACTCTGGGGCAATAACTACGCGTACTACGCCCCAGCTCTATTGCGAGCATTGCAAGATGTTTCTTCCAGACCGTTTTGTAAAGGGCGAGTGTCCTAAATGTGGTGCGCCCGGACAGTATGGTGATAGCTGCGACAAGTGCGGCGCGACTTATGGCGCGGAGGAACTTCGTTCTCCTGTTTGCACTACATGTGCTCAGAGACCAGTTGTAAAAGATGCTGAGCATCTTTATTTTGAGCTTGAGCCTCAGCATGAGTATCTTGAGAAGTGGATTCCTGGACATACGACAAGCGATGTTTCAAACAAGCTTCTCGAGTGGTTCAAAGAGCCTCTTCGCGGTTGGTGCATATCGCGAGATGCGCCATATTTCGGCTTTGAGATACCAGGCTATAAAGATAAGTATTTTTATGTTTGGGTCGATGCGCCTATTGGCTATATTGCGTCACTTAAAAATCTTGGCCGCCTCGAAATGTGGAATGATCCCGAGGCTGAGCTTTATCATTTTATCGGCAAGGACATAATTCGTTTCCATTGTCTCTTTTGGCCGGGCATGCTTAATGCTGCAGGATTCAAAGGCCCAAACAAAGTTTTTGTACACGGCTTCCTGACTGTCAATGGCGAGAAGATGTCAAAGTCGAAGGGGACGTTTGTCAATGCCAGAACTTATCTTGACCATCTGCCGCCGGAGGCGCTGCGATATTATTACGCCGCGAAATTGGGCGGCACTGTAGATGATATGGATTTGAATCTTTCCGACTTTGTTCAGCGCGTTAATTCCGATCTTGTCGGCAAGATTACAAACATTGCTTCGCGCGGCGGACAGATGCTTCAGAAGAAACTTGACGGGCGTTTAGGTTCTCTCGACGAAGAAGGTCAGGCTCTTCTTGGAAAATGCCGTGATGCCGCGGAGACGATAGCGGGATACTATGAAGATCGCCGCTTTAATCAGGTGATAGTTGAGATTTCCCGTCTTGCTGATGCGGCAAATGAGTATTTCGACAGGCGCGAGCCATGGAAGAGCGTAAAGTCAGATATTGAGGCAACTCGCACAACCTTGACCGCAGCGCTTAATGCGTTCCGTTGCATTGCAATTTATCTAAAGCCTATTTTGCCTGCATATGCCGATAAGGCCATGAAACTTTTTTGCGAATCGTCTTGGTCGTGGCAGAGCCTTTTTGATTCAAAGGAAAATTGCCAACTTGGTCAATATGAGTATCTTGCCAGCCGTATCGACGCTTCGCAGGTCGAGGCTATGATTGCGGCGGCGACGGCAAAGCCCGCCGAAACGGGGGAGGTTGCCCACGAGTCTCGTGCGAGCAAGAACAAGTCTAAGGCAGCTTCTGCGTCAGCAGATGCCGCTCCGCTTAAAGATGAAATAGCATTTGGAGATTTTGAGAAGATTGATCTCAGAGTTGGCGTCGTTGAATCGTGTGAGACAGTTCCAAAGAGTTCAAAACTTCTTAAATTTGTTCTCAATGCTGGATCGCTTGGCAAGCGCACTATTTACTCTGGCATTCGCGGAGCATATCCAAATCCTTCTGAATTGGTTGGCCGCGAGGTCGTGTTTGTTGCAAATCTCGCACCGCGCAAAATGTCAGTCGGCGTTTCGGAAGGTATGATTCTTTTTGCCGGCGAGCCTGGCGTGTCGGGTGGCGCGCTTAGTGCAACGTCGGATGCCGGCGCAGGTGCAGTAGTCTCGTAATTTAAAGGACGTTGGTTGTATGGTGGCAATAGAAATAATGATGATTGCGGCATGGTCGGTGGCGGCCATCGCGTTTGCGTGGTACGCAGCATCGATTGCCCGCGAGGTTACTTATGTTACTCTTGCTGATGGTCGTCGACAGGAGCGTTCGTTGCCGTTGTCCTTCAAAATGCTATTGCCGTTTGTCGGCAATCTTGATGGGGTAGTGTCGCGTCCGTCGTTTGCCAAGGATATTGAAAAATACGACGCCATGCTTATATCGGGGGGCTTTGAAGGTCTTCTTAACGCAAAGGAGTTTATAGCTCTCAAAATACTTTGTCCTATTGTCATGGGCGCTGTATGGAGTCTTGTTATAGTGCTTATGGGCGAGATAATGCCCGACTCTTTGTTTGTGTCGATGCGCTTAGAGCTTTGCATTATGGGAGTCGTGCTTTTTGCGTTGCAACCGGCAATGTGGCTCAAGGACGCTGTTAAGAAACGTCATCTTTCAATTATGAAGGCGCTGCCTTTCGTGCTCGACATTCTTACTCTTAGCGTTGAAGCTGGCATGGATTTCATAAGTGCATTGCAGCGCAATTGCGAGACGAGGAAGATGGACCCGCTCAATGAAGAACTGCTGCGTATGACAAAAGAAATTCAAGTCGGTTCATCGCGAAGGCTTGCGTTGAAGAGCATGGCTAACAGAGTCGGGCAACAGGATTTGAGATCGGTCGCTTACGCGCTTATTCAGGCAGACGAGCTCGGCGTGTCGATTGGTTCGATTCTTCGGATTCAGTCTGAGCAGTTGCGAGAACGCCGTTTTGACCGTGCTGAAAAAATGGCGAATGAAGCGCCGACGAAAATGCTCGGTCCGCTTATGTTGTGTATATTTCCAGCAGTCTTCATAATTTTGCTCGGGCCGGTTATTGCCCAGGCAATGAAAGGAATGCTGCTGTAGTTTTAGGAGGGGTTATGGCTAAAAGACCAGAGTTAATAATAATGTCCGGCGAATTGTCGGGAAAACGTTTTGAGGTTTCTGCAGCTGGCTTGAGACTTGGACGGTCTTCGTCAAACGATATCCATATTTCAGACGGCTCTCTCTCTCGCAATCATTGTTTGTTTGAGTGTCAGGGTGCAGATGGTATTTCTGTTTCCGATCTTGCTAGTGCAAACGGAACATATGTAAATGGCGAGATGGTTAAGGATGTGCCTGTGGCATTGAAAGTCGGCGACGAAGTTCAAATAGGCGAAACGGTTATTAAGGTTGTTGGAGAAACTCCGGTCGCTACACCATCTTCAAATGCCTCGGCAGTTCCTTCCAAAGTTGACCTTGGCTTTAATCCTACAAAAGAAGACCAGGCGGATCAGGCGGGCAAAAGCAAGACATCGGGAACTGTTCGCGTAATCACAGTCTGCGTGGCGGCAGTGTTAATTGCCGCGATTGCAGCAGTACTTACTTGTGGAGATGCGCTTTTCCCTCAAGGCAAGACGCGTAACACATCAAGTTCGCAGGATGCTGCCTCTGAGCAAATCGTTTCATTTTATTATGAAAAGATTGATGCCGATTCAACGCGTATATTCCGTTATTGCGCCGAGCTTAGGGATGACGGATTTCTTACCGTCCAGTTTGATGATTTGCCGGGAGAGAACCGCCATGTTCCGCCGGCTCCGAAAAAAGTACTGCCTACGGACATGGAAATTCTAACAAAAATATTTTCTGACGAGGCTTGGACTAATCTTCCGGCAGACTTTTCAAACACCGCTTCAACCGGTGACAATTCTTTGAAGAGCCGCAGGATAAAGCTTATTAGAAAAAATTCCGTAAAAGAGGCGCGGGTTGAAAATAAACTTGAGCCCGATGGTTTCCCGCGGTTGCGCGAAAAACTTGAAACCTGGGTCAACAATGTTCTTGAGGTTCAATCCATTCAGCGTTCGCGTGAGGAACTTGTTAAATCAAGTGAGCACAACGAGGAAATTGGTGATGAGAAGTGGGGCAGGCGCGATGTTGAATATCGCAATCTTAGCGATGCAATCTCCTATTATACATTGGCAAAGATGGATCTTACTTCTCTTGGCGCAAGCTCCAAAGATATTGATAGAATTCAGAAGAAGATTGACGAGGCTGAAATAGAACTTAAAAAGAGGTATGACCTTGTGCGTTCGGAGGCAACTCGTCTGCGTAAGATTGGCGATTGGGAGAAAGCCCGCGAAGAGTTCGCTAAAATCCGCGAGTTAATTCCACGCAGGGATGATGAGCGCCATCGCGATGCGGAAAACAACCTTGAAATTATAGAGAAGCACATTTGGGAAATCGATGGGAAAGGAAAGAGAAAATGAGGCGTTTTATATCCACACTTTTTATACTTGCATTTGCGGCAGCTTATGGCGCGCAGGAGGCCCCTGTTCTTTCAAGAGTTGAATTTTCCTCTACACCCGATGGCGCCGATGTGTTTATTGATGGAAAGTTGCGCGGAAAAACGCCGTTTACCATTCAGGATTTAAAGCCGCTTCGCACTTATTCCTTGCGGATAGCGAAGGAGAATTACGAACCGTATGACGAGGTCTTTACTCCCGTCGAAGGTCCCAACTCTCCAAAGTTTGCAAAGCTTAATCCAATAAAGGGTATTCTTCTTGTAACAAGCGAGCCCGAGGGTGCCGAGATTACGCTTGATGGATATTCAATGGGTGAGACTCCGCGCCTCATCACGACGCTTAACGCCAAGGATCAAGTTTCTCTAACCCTCAAGAAGGTCGGCTTTCTTGAAAGCAAGGTCGAGGTTAAGTTTGACGGCCGCCGCCCTTTAGTGAGGAATGTCAAGCTTGTGCTTAACTCGGGTGTTGCCGAAATTAATAGCGAGCCGGCGGGAGCCGAGGTAGTGCTTAACGGAATTCCGCGCGGCACTACTCCGGTCAAGGTCAGTGAGATTCCAAATGGCAGGCTTTCGCTCGTTATTCGCAAAGAAGGTTATGCGACGATATCGCGCGATATTGCCATCAATGCGGGTGATACGCAAAACCTCAATTTTGTCCTTGAGGCATTGCCGGGCACATTGATGCTTACATCTATTCCGGAGGGTGCGCGTTTTTATATTAACGACGAGCCTTGTGGCAAGTCTCCTGCCCACCTTAAGAATCTTAAGCCTGGACTTTATAGAATTAGAGCGGAGGCCGATGGCTATACAACATTACATCGTGCTGTTTCAGTAGGCAATGGCGAGACCAAGAATGAAGAGTTCCGCCTCGAGACGAATCTTTCAAATATCGAAATAAGAACATGTCCCGCCGGCGCGAGCGTTGAAGTTGACGGCAAGAAGTATGGGACTACAAAAGGTCCTGCCGGTCTTGCCGATTGGAGCGATGCTCTTATTGTTACGGGCTTGAAGGAGGGCGAGCACACAGTACGTATTAAACGTCACGGGTATGCCGAGGCGGTTGAGCATCCTGTACTTAAGGCATCGAGCACAACACCAGTCAAGGTGCGTTTGAAAGAAGTGTTTACGCCCGACGTTCGCATAGTGACATATTCCGAATCGGTTGAAGGAATTTTGCGCGAGTCGAATGCGTCGTTTGTCACAATCGAAGTAAAGCGCGGGGTCAACAGGACGATCCCGAAGGAAAATATTCGCTCAATTGAATATCTGGACAGTAGGAAGTGAAAAAACGCCTTGATGTCTTGCTGGTAGAGCGTGGGCTATGCGATACACGATCGCGAGCCCAAGCTTTGCTGATGGAAGGAAAAGTTAGGGTTCGTTCGCAAGTGGAGCGAAAGCCTTCCCGGCAGGTTGATTCAGATGAGTTAATCGAAATAGAATCTCCACCGCGCTTCGTTTCGCGCGGAGGGGAAAAGATGGAAGGAGCTTTCCAAAAGTTTCCTTCGCTTTCTGCTCAAGGGCGTATATGTATTGACGTTGGCAGTTCTACAGGCGGATTTACCGATTGCCTGCTTCAGCATGGTGCAAAGAGTGTAATGGCAGTCGATGTTGGCACTAATCAGTTGGCATGGACTCTTCGAAGCGATCCTCGCGTGTGGGTAAAGGAAAATTATAATGCCCGCTACATGAAAAGCGAGGATTTGCCTTATGTGCCGGAATTGGCAGTCACTGACGTATCGTTTATTTCACTTAAATTGATTCTTCCCCCCATATGTGAGATATTGGCCCCGAGCGGAGAAATTGTTGCGCTTATTAAACCTCAGTTTGAGGTAGGCAAGGGTAATGCCCCGGGCGGGCTTGTGAGAGATGAGGCCTTGCGAATCAAGGTTCGTGACGAAATTGTACGCTTTGCCATTGAAGAGCTTTCGCTTGAGTTGCTCGGCTTGGAGCAATCGCCCATAAAAGGTAAAGAAATGGGCAACATCGAGTATTTATCATATTTTAGAAAAAAGAATTAATAGGACGATGTTACTATGAGAAAAATATTTTTTATGCAATTGCTGGCAAGTTTGCTTTTTTTGTCAAAATGTTTTGCGGAAGAGGCTGTGGATGCTGTTGTTGACGAAAATACGTCGTCGGCTGTACAAGTTAGCACAAATCTATTTAATGGTGCTAAGCATTTGCTTGTTTTGCAGGTTGGTAGCGACTGGTGTGAGAGCGGGGATTATGTAAAGCGTATTTTTGAGAGCGAGGAATTTCGTCGCGCATTTAACGGCAGGTTTGAGTTTGCCATATATGACGATATGGATTTTCCAACGCCGGAGGTAAAGGCTCGCAATGAGCAGCTTGCAGGTTACTTCGTTCCGTCTAAGCGTTTCCCGGCCATAACGTGCGTTAGCGCCAATCCGCGCAGAGTTTTCGGTCAGATTGAGAATATTCCGTGGAATATAACGCAGCGTGAACTGCTGCTGAAGATTTCACGGTGTTATAAGGCAAAAAAAGAGGCCGATATTTATTTTGAAAAGGCAAAGGGGCAGACGGATGCGGCTTTGGCGGCGGATAGCTACGGCAAGGCGTTTGAGCTTTTGTGTGCTCAAGTGGGCGAGTTGAATGAGAGGTATCTCACGACGGGTGGGTTGGCTTACACCAACGAGTGGGATGCCGTTCTTAAACTTGATGCAGAAGGTAAGTTTGGTGTTAAAGGCCGCTTGGAACTCGGTGACGGTTTTGACGTTGTCAAAAAGGCTACAGAGTATCGTGTCCGTGGAGATTTGGTCAACGGTGCAAAGTTTATCGCCTCATTGCGAATAATACCCTCTGAAAAATTGACGGTTGTCCAGCAACAAGCAATTGATATGGCAGAATATGCTTTATGGAGGCGTGATGAAAGCAAATTGGCGCAAAATAGCGCACTCCTTCATAAGGTTTTCAAATTGAACCGAGATACTGTTTGGGGGCAATGCGCTCTGGGGCGTTTGTTCCTTAACGGCGAGCAGGTTGAAAGTCGCCCTTTGCCATCTCCAGAATTGCTTCGCCGTCCAAATGCCGTTCATACAAGAGCAGCGAAATTTCCGTTGGAGTCTATTAAAACGCGCTTATCTCATCGTAAATACACAAAGAATTTATCTGAATCAGACAAGACTGCCGTTGTGACATATGCCGTTTTAAGGCGCATTGGAGAAAAAGGCTGGGAAGAGCTTTACAATCGTCCGGGGTCGCGCAAATTTATTAATGACTTCTTTGGTGATCGCACTTGGATGGAGGATTTTCTCTGGAGCGGTCATTGTACGAATTGGAAGGATGCCCTCCTTGCTCTTGAGTCTGCGGTTTTTCATGACGGCAGGCGTTGGTATAAAGGGGCAAATGGCACTGCGCGCAGGTTTATGACCGCTCTTGCCCTTGAGCATTTCAACAAGGATGAATCGTTTTTGGCCGATATGGTCGATGCTTATCGCTCGACGGCTATGGCAAAAAGGTTGCATAAGCATGCTCTTAAACAATCAGTTTATCAGTGGCGTCTTGCGTTGTCATCTACACATCGCATAACATTCCCGCATGGAGTCGATGCCAAGTATGATTATGAAAAGGCTGCAGGCGCACAACAGCGTTTCCTTGATGGGTTTGCAAATGTATCGGTTAAAAGATATGTTGAAGCACCATGGCTTGAGAGAGTAAGTGATGTGAACTGCTTAGGCGAAAATATTAACGCGCAAACATATTACGAGTTATGGACTATTGCTGGCGATTGGATTCCAAGGCGTTACATATCTATTTTGGGTGGTTCGAATATTGAGAATTCTATGTTTGCCGTTGCCTGTGCTAACGCTCACGGTCTTGCGGCATGTACGGTATCGCAGCCTAAACACAGAGCATTTACGGTGCGTAGGCCTGATGGTCATTGGCATATAGGAAACAGTCTTGCTTACGGTACGATCTTAAATGTCAATAGACTTCCATGTACAATAACTCCGGTTTTTTCATATACCGAGGCTCACGAGGGTACGTATGAAGGAGAACGCGAGGACCGCCTTAATGCGGAGAGATATCTTGAGATCGCCTCGATTGCCGAGACCGAGGGCGAGACTCCCGACAAGGTGCTTCAGATTTATCAGAAGGCTAACGAGTCTTGTCCGACGCATTATGCTGCATGGCAGGCTACATGTTTATGGATACGCAAAATGAAAATGCCTATTTCTGAGCATCGCACATTTATTGATAATTGCGTAAAGTCGCTTCAGTATTGGCGTGAACCTTTGTGGTTGATTGTCTCCCGTTATTTGGGGAGAGTAAAGGCGGAACGTGGCGACAGCGAGTATGCGGAAGAAATAATCCGTATTTTGCCTATGCTTAAACAAGGTGGAAGGGATTTGGAGGAAGAGTCGCTTTTTTACAATACATTAAACGGTTGGGCTGCGCAACTCGTGACCGAGCCAAGGCTAAGGGAGAGGGTGTTGATGGCTGCTATAGAGAGCCAAAAGGGAACTCAAGACTTTTTCTCTCAAACGCTTGAGTTGGCAGCCGGGTTTATGGCTGGTGATGAGGGGCGGATGATGCGTTTTTCCAACAAGGTTAAGACTTTGGTGGCAGAAGGGGATTCGAAGGTTGTTATTAATTTTGGAAGGATGCTTCGCTCGGCATCTGACCAGAACAATGTCGTTGCGTTTCAGATATTCGCCGGTCTTCAGGAAAAACTCGCGCCCCTTAAATTCCCTGGAGCATCATTCCCATTGAGCGATTTTGGCGGAGACCTTGTTTCAAAAGACGCGTTGTTAAGAGTGTCAAATCATCACCCGGTTTCCATACCAGCCCGTCTTCCATACGGCGTTAACGCCTCGCCGCTAAATACTTATGCGTTTCATACCCATCGTAGCACTTCTCCGTGGGCTATGGTAGTTCTTGATTCACCTTGCCTTCTCAACGGTATCGTGGTAGTTAACAAGGTTGGTGGAACGGGGGTTAAGCTTCGTCAGGTGCCCATTGAGATACAGGTTTCAGCCGATGGAAGTCTGTGGAGAACTGTTTATGAGGACGCTGCTGTCCGTGACGTATACAGGGTAAATGTCACTGGCAAGGTTCCGTATGCAAAGTTTGTTAGAGTTAGGCGTACACCGGAGGTAAAGAACGATTACTTCCATCTAAATAAAATTCTTGTATACGGCAAGAAACTCGCGCAATAATTTTATGTTAAAACGAAAGGAAAGGATAATATGAGAAAATCAATAAACGCGGCAGTGACGACGTTTGTAAGCTTGTGCCTTGCATTCTTGTGCATAGGGGCTTATGGTGCGTTTGAGTCGTCAAAGTGTTTGCTTGTATTGCAAGTCGGAAGTGATTGGTGCGAGAGCGGCGATTATGTCCGTAAAGTTTTTGAGAGCAAAGAGTTCAGGGATGCGTTTGGCGGAGCTTTTGAGTTTGCTGTTTTTGACGATATGGATTTTCCAACGCCCGAGGTTAAGGCGGCCAATGAAAAATTAAAAGACTTATATGTTCCATCCCGTCGCTTTCCGGCAATTACATGCGTAAGTGCAACTCCGCGCCGCTTTTTTGCTCAGCTTGAGAATATACCTTACGATATTACGGCCGGCAAGCTGATTTCTCAGATATTTGAGACCATAAAAGTTAAAGAACAGGTAGAGTCTTTCTTTGAAAAAGGTAAGACTACTACTGATGCGGCCAAGTCATTAGATGCATACGGTCAAGGCTTTAATCTGCTCTGTGCACAGGTCGGCGAGTTCAACGAGGAAAAGTTGAGAAAGGGGCCTTTGTCGTATAAAGAGCAGTGGGATGCCATAGTTAAGGCTGATAAGGACGATAAGTACGGCTGGAAACGTCGCTTTGAAATGGGTTATGGCGTGGATTTGGTCAAGAAGGCTACAGACTTCCGTATTAAAAAAGATTTTGAGGGCGGCAAAAAATATATTCAGACTCTTAGGGCAATACCCACTAATCCGCTTACAGTTGTCCAGCGTCAGTGTTTTGATATCGCCGAGTATGCGTTATGGCGCACAGACGAGTCTCGGCTCGAAAGCAACAAGGCGATCTTGCGCAATGCCCTTGCGCTCGGCCGTGACACCGTTTGGGGGCAGTGCGCATTGGGTTATCTGATAATTCACGGAGAGAAGTTTGAAAAGCGTCCTCGCACGAGCGCCGCTAAAGTTTTGCCGCGTCCGCAGGCAGCTAAAAAAAATCCGCCTAAGTTTAAACTTAATGCGATTGAAAAGCGTCTTTCGTATAGCAAGTCCTCAAAGTCGTATACAGAAGCAGAGAAGCTTGCGATTGCAAGGTATGCAGTTCTGCGCCGTATTGGCAAAGATGGTTGGGATGAGCTTCATATGTGTCCTGGGTCAGAGAAGTTCATTAAAGAATTTTTTAACGATCGCGTGTGGATGGAGGATTTTGTGTGGAGCGGCGTATGTTCAGATTGGAAGAGCGCAATTCTTGCGCTTGAGTCTATTGTCTTCCAGGACGGCGGCCGTTGGTACAAGGGAGAAGATGGGGCGGCTCGCCGTTTTATGACTGCGCTTGCGCTTGTTCATCCCAAAAAAGACGAGGCGTTTCTTGCTGACTTTTTAGATGCGTATCGCACAACCGCTTTAGCGAAGCGTTTGCACAAACTTTCGTTGTCGCAGCCTGTATGGCAATGGCGCATTGCTATCAATCACACAGCAGGTCCCAGCCATCCCGCCGGAACGGAACGCGGATTTAATTATGCCGGTGAGCTTGCAGATCAGCAAAGATTTTTTGATAACTATGTCAATGTTTCATTAAATGGATATGGCGGCACTTGCTGGATAGTCCCATGGAGGCAGGACAATTGCTTCGGCGAGACTGTTCACGGTCCGCTTTATTATCAGTCGTGGCGCGCCGCGGACGAGTGGATTTTGAGAAGTTATACGCCTATTATAGGCGGTGTGTGCGGTGAGCTTTCAAAGTTTGGCTCGGCCTGCGGTAATGCTCACGGCCTGCCGTCATGCCCGGTTGGTCAGCCGGCGCATTGTGCGCTTACGCGCCGCTTGCCAAATGGAGATTGGGTTATCAACTATAGCATTAGTCCGGCCACAGGTTTCAGCGCCAATCTCTTCCCTTACCGTGACGGCGGATCGTACCAGTATATCGAGGCGCATGAGGGAACATTCGAGGGTGAGCGCGAGACTCGTCTTAACGCGGACCGTATTCTCGAGATGGTCAATCTTGCCACAGACGAAGGAGCTGCCGCCGATAAAGTTTATGAGCTTTATGCCAAGGCTTGCAAAGCGTGGCCGACGCATTATGCGGCATGGCGCGACGCAAGCGAGTGGATTTGCCGTAAGGCCCGTCCAATTAAGGAGCATCGCGAGTTTATTGATTCATGCGTAGGCTCGCTCCAATATTGGCGTAATCCGCTTTGGGAAATTCTCACTCAATATTTTAAGCGAGTTGCCAAAGAACAAGGTAACGATGAACTTGCACAGGAAATAATACGCATTATGCCGCGTTTGAAACAAGGCGGCAAGAAGGTGCAGGAAGACGGCTTTATCGATGCTTATGTTGAAAGATGGACAAAGCCGCTTAACGCAAGCGACAAACTCAAAGAGCGCGTGCTTCTTGCTGCGCTTGAGGTTCAGATTGGCACGAAGGATTACTTCTCCCAGATGCTTACAACGACTGCAAAGTTCATGATGAATGACAATGAGCGCATGTCGCGCTTTACAAAAGCGATTTTGTCATTTACGGAGAAGGGTGGCGAGAATAAGCCCGCAATTGATTTTGGTAAATTGATTTTGTCGGCATCGCAGAGCGAGAACATTATGGCGTTCCGCCAGTTTGCTGACGTACAGGAAAAATTAAATCCGTCGAAAGTTAACGGCAAGCCATATCCGGAAAGTGATTTTGGCGGTGTGCTTGTTTCCGCAGACGGGCTCTTGAAAACTTCAAGCCTTCATCGTTGGCAATCACCGACAACATATCCAAAGGCACTGAACGCTGCGTTCTTTACCGGTAATGCGTTCCATACCAATCGAGAGAATGCGCCGTGGGCGACGGTTGTGCTTGCCGGTCCTTGTACAATAAGAGGCGTATTGATAGAGAACAAGACATCGGTAGGATGCAGGCCTCGCCAGGTGCCCATTGAGGTGCAGATATCGGAGAATGGAAATGACTGGGTGACGGTGTATACCGACTCGACAGTTCGTGACACATATAGAGTCGAACTCGGAGATAAGGCCGCCCGTGCAAAATATGTTCGGGTGCGCCGCACTCCTGACAGCAAGAATGAGTTTTTCCATCTCTCAAAGATACTTGTATACGGAAACAAACTTTACTAATAAACACCAAAAAGAAACAGAGAAAACATGAAACGATTATTGCTTGCTATATTGGCAGTCGGAACAATAAGGGCATTTGCCGCGCCGACACTCCTTCATCGTTGGAGTTTTAATGGAAATGCCGAGGATAGTATTGGCACGAAACACGGTAAGACAGAAGGTAATGTTACATATATTAATAACAATACCGCCATTAGTCTTGCCGGCGGCAGTAAAGGCACTTCATGGGTGGAATTAAATGCTGATGGCGCAGCCGGCCTACTTCCTGAAGGCGATAAGCCCTTTACTATTGAGATGTGGACGACATTGCGTGAGGTTACGAATTATTCGGCATGTTTTACTCTTGGTAAGCGTGACGTTACAGACTGGCAATCCAATAAAGGTATATTGGTCGCCTTTTATAATCCCGGTATTAAATCTCCAGCCTTCAAGCCAATGGGAGGGGTTAATACTGATTATAGAATCGGCTATACGGCATTAGAAAATGGCGGAACATATCACCTCGTTGTGGTGGTAAGACCGCGTGGGGATAATAATGGAGCCGCTGCCGAAGTTTATATTCATAACGCATTGACAGGGGCACCCGTTGGGTTTACGGCAGGAGTGTATGATAATTGGACAACAAGTTCAATTATTCAAGAATCGTTTGCTCTTGGCCGTAATTTTTATGGCGATAACGATCCAAAGGCGAATTTCGATGAAGTACGCGTTTGGGAAGGGGCGTTGGCAATTGATGATATTGTTAACAATATTTCCGCCGGACCAGACGCATTACCAGAGTCTTTTGCGAGCGCAACAATAGATGATACTTATTTCAAACATGAGTTCACCACTGGCGAGCGCAAGTTCACAGGCAACAATGGTAGCGATCCTGCAGGTGTATATAAAAATGATACTCCTGTATTAGGTTCAAATGGCCCTGATACAGCAGTGTTTGCGCAAGGCTTTGGCAGTATTCATGATGGCGATAACGTTCTTAACAGCGACTGGACGATTGCTATGTCAGTTAAGCCGTCAAATGCGGAGAAGGCTGTTCTGCTCTCGCTTGGCTCAATTCAAAACTCTGGCAAAAAGATGTTTGTTGTCGCCTCATCTTCAACTCCCGGCGCGCTTTATCTTCCAATATTCCAAAATTGGGGAGGCGGGAGCGCAAAGAATTATATCCCGGCAGATGCTAATAAAGTAACGGGACTTGGCGATATGCTTGATACGTTCCATTCCTTGGTTGCTGTGCATGTTGCAAGAAATGCCAATAGGAAGGGCGGAGTAATCAAGATTTACTGGGACGGGAAACTGATTCAAACTTTTGACTCGTCTAATAGCTGCGAAGGCCGCGCCTACGGAAACGGTTTTCAGCTCCTCGGCGCCCATGGTGGTTTTGGCGATATAAATGATTTTCATAATGGAGAGGAAGACAAACTCGCAGCATATCAAGACGTGCGTTTTTACTCGCGCGCGCTTTCTGCAGACGAGGTTGGGCTTTATGCACAGGCGTTTCCGGCAGCTACAACACGCGAGTCGGTTGCGACGGACAGCCTTATGCATCGATGGAGTTTTAACGGAAGCCTCGAGGATAGCGTAGGTACGCGTCATGCCGTATTGCAAGGTGGAGACAAAGCTAATATGGCATTTATAAATGGCAATACTGAAATCTCATTGACAGATGGTGATGGCGGTGCTGACCGTTCGTGGATTGATCTCGGCAAGAACCTTTTCCCGCGCGATTTAGGCGACACTCCTTTTACCATTGAACTTTGGACAACGCTTCGCGACCTTCAGATATGGAGACCGTGCTTCTCGATTGGTTTTAAGGGCACGAATGACGGTCGCAAGGGTTTGCATGTAGCCTATCATGACGTCCACGGGCCATTTTTCAATCCGACCAAGGCGGTAGCCTCTGGAGTATATTTGGGTTCAGGCAACAAGGTATTGATGCCAGAAGCGCAATTCCCTACGAATGAAAAGTGTCATATGGTGCTTGTGGTTCAGCCTGACGGCAACGGTAATGCATATGTACAGCAAATCGTTCACAAGGCGGATGGTACTTTTATCGGAGATAATTTTGAGCCGATTGGTTCATGGACTACGGCTTCGTTTGAGGATGATTACGAGTTCATGCTCGGTCGCGGCTTTTACGGAGATTCCAACCCTAAGGCCAGCTTTGACGAAGTGCGCGTATGGAAGACGGCACTTACGCGTCAGCAGATAAAGGAGAATATTTCTCTTGGTCCTGATAAGCTTCCTAAAGCCCTTATTACACCTAATGACACATTTAAGAATAGCGTTTTCAGGTATGATTTTTCCAATGGTACCGGGGCGCTACTTAACAATGATACATCAATCAGCCGTGTAACGGAATCTTGGATGGGCTTTGTTCCTGTGCATGGGACAAATGGTTTCGGTACAGCGGTACACCCATGCGGCGAGATAAAGTTTTCTAACGGCAAAACGCTGATGAACGGTGATTGGACGCTTGCTATGTCAGTCAAGTCCACATCAGTCGACAATTCGCTTTTGGTGGCGCTCGGCGGTGATACAAATGTTTCGCGCGAGTATCGCCTTGTCGCTTCATCAACCGAAGGCGTTTTGAAAAATCATATTGCTCAGAGATGGAGTACGGGGTATGAGCCAAATGTTCCGGCAAGATTGGAATTGACGAACCTTGGAGATACGACAAACATGTTCCATTCTTTAGTTGCCGTGCATCGTGCTTGTGATGCGAAAATCAAGCTCTTTTGGGACGGCATATTGGTAGGCGAATTTAACTCGTTGCACGCCATGGGATCGGATAAGCGTTTTAGTGATGCAATTCGATTTGGAACCACGCACTTTAAGGATTGTAGCATAGATAATACTCCTTGTACTTATCCGGAAACAATTGCCAACCCAGATGTTGCATATCAGGACATCCGTTTCTTCTCTTATAAGTTTACCGGTGCCGAGGTATTGGAGTATGCTTCTATGTATCCGGCCGCAAAAGCCACATCGGGAGATATAAATGACTATCACTTTAGGCACGATTTTACTAAGGGCAAGTGCATAATCGAAGGCGATGGCTTTATTGATAGCACCGATGTGCCTATGGCTGGTAGTGGAACGAGGGTGCCTGGGCCGACCAATGGTTCGCGTGGTGCAACATTCCCCGACTACACTCGACTCGGTTCTGTCGACGGCGGATATGAACGTGATTGGACTTTGGCAATGAGCGTAAAGTTCCCGGTTGTGACAGAGGGCAATGCTATATTGATGGCTCTTGGTAGCATAAAGGAATTGACCAAAGCGTTGACTATTGCCACGACTAAGAATTCTTCGGATGGACTTTTCATAGCAATGGCACAGCATTGGGGCGGTGGAGTAGGAGAATACAATGTGTGTAACGCAAGAGTAACAATAGATAATCTTGGCGATACAACTAATATGTTCCATACCCTTGTAATCTCTCATCAACGCAATGGAAGGGCGAGGGCTGGCGGCTACGGCAAAACAGGAGTGTTTGCAATTTATTGGGATGGAGATTATGTCGGTAGTATCACCGATAGCGATTCTTCAGACCGCCCAATGCCCGAAATGTTGCGTTATGGCGGAGTATACGATGTAAATCCCCACGACGTAAGTAACAACGGCAACGAGTCATACAATCCGCCATATGTGGAAATGGTAGATTCGTCGTCTGGGCTTGCTTTTCAAGATGTGCGTTTTTGCACAAATGTTTGGACTTCTGCCGAGGCAGAGGCTTATGCAGAGGCATTCCCTGTGATGCAGCCCATTAGTTTGCCGGGACTGCGTATTATTGTTCGATAAATTTGGAGAAAAGCAAGGAGTTACTAATGTTTAAGAAAAAGACATATTCTGCGAGCCTCGTTGCAGTTGCTGCTATGGCAACATTGCAATTAGCTGCAGATGGTTATAAGTATGCGATGCCTAAAATCACCGATGTCGAAATCACAGGCGGCTTTTGGTATCCGAGGGTTGAGACTAATAGGCTCGTTACGATCAGAGACAACTTTAAGAAATGCGAGGAGACGAGAATACCCAACATTAAAAGTGCGGCAAAGCGCGAATGGAATACCTTTAGAGGTATTCCGTATGACGACTCCGATGTCTTTAAAGTTATTGAAGGCGCTGCATATGTGTTGGCTACACATCCCGATGCCGAGCTTAAAAAGTACGTTGATGATCTGATTAGTTGGATTGCGAAGGCGCAAGAGCCTGACGGCTATCTTTATACCGCGCGCACGTTAGGCTATAGAAGAGACCACATGACCGGTCCTACGCGTTGGAGCAATTGCCGCGAGAGTCATGAGCTCTATAACGTAGGACATCTTTACGAGGCGGCTGTTGCCTATTATGCGGCAACGGGCGAGCGCACTCTTCTTGATGTTGCTGTTAAATCGGCCGATCTCGTTGACCGCACATTTGGCCCTGGGGTTACACAGTTGAAGGATGTGCCTGGTCATCAGGAAATTGAGCTGGCGCTTTGCCGTTTGGCGGATGCAACAGGTAACAAGCGATATGTGGATTTGGCTCGCCATTTTCTTGCAAGTCGCGGCCGTGGCGTAAAGTCGAGCGACGGCAAGGTGTTTTTGCCTGACGGCAGACTTGTCGATGCTGATTTCGCCCCAGGATCGTATAATCAGAATCATCAGCCAGTAGAGTGCCAGGAGGAAGCGGTAGGCCATGCCGTGCGCGCAACATACCTTTATTGTGGTATGGCAGATGTAGCACAGCGTACGGGTGATAGCGCATATGCAAAGGCACTTGAGGCTCTTTGGCAGAATGTGGCAAAAAAGAAGCTTCATCTTACGGGCTCGGTTGGCGGCCGTAGGCGTGGTGAATCGTTCGCTGCGAACTATGTGTTGCCAAACGAAAAAGCATATCTTGAAACATGTGCAGGCATTGGCAACGCTTTGTGGAATGTACGTTTGTTTAGGGCCTCTGGCGATTCCAAGTATATGGATGTTGTTGAGCGTGCCCTTTATAATGGTATTCTTTCCGGCGTCTCCATTAGCGGTGATGAATTCTTCTATCCTAATCCTATGGCGTCAAGTGGAGGATATAAGCGTTCAAGATGGTTCGGTACTTCTTGCTGTCCCGTTAATGTTGTGCGCTTCATTCCACAGATTGGGCAGTTTGCCTATGCTATGCGTGGCGACGCAGCGTATGTGAATTTGTTCATCGAGAGCAATGTCAAACTTACATTGCCGTGCGGCGAACTTAAACTTGCCCAAAAGACTGACTACCCTAAGAGTGGCAATGTCAGCATCAGTGTAACGCCGCCTGCTGACGGAGCAAAATTTGCTCTTAAAATTCGCGTGCCAGGTTGGTGCGTAGGACGCCCGGTCGCGAGTGATCTTTACAAGCATATTGTCCCCGGCAGCGCTTCCGACTTCAGTGTAAAGGTTAATGGCAAGGCTGTCGACGCGGAAAGATCAATGGGTTATGCTATTCTCGATCGTGCGTGGGCTAAAGGCGATGTCGTGGAGATTTCTATGAATATGCCTGTTCGCCGCACAAAGGCGCATGAGAATGTTGTTGACGACAGAGGTCGCTTGGCGGTTGAGCGCGGGCCAATCGTATATTGCGCAGAAGGGTTTGATAATGGAGGAAGCGCGTTTCACGCAGCAATTCCTAACGATGCAACATTTACCGAATCAACAATTAATATCTGCGGCCAGGAGTTCCTTTCGCTCAAGTCGTCAAATGGCGTGACGCTCATTCCGTACTGTGCATGGGGTAATCGCAAGCCTGGTAACGATATGCAGACATGGTTCCTTCCCGCGGCGCCCGATATTGCCGTGAAAGCGTCGCATTGCTATGAAAATGATGTGCTTGGTTCAATTGTTGATGGCATCGCGCCTAAGTCGTCGGGCGACCATTCTGTAAATCGCCTTACATTCTGGCCGCGCCGTGGCACCGAAGAGTGGGTACAGTGCGATTTCATAAAGCCTCTTGAGATTAAGGGCGTTGAGGTATATTGGTTTGACGATACGGGGCGTGGCGAATGCCGTATACCAGAGTCGTGGAAGGTGCAGTGGCGCACTTCATCAGCAGACCCGTGGCAGGATATCGGCAGCACCGGTAAGGTTGCAAAAGATTCATTCTGCCCGCTGGAGTTTCCTTCGGCAGTCAAACCGCAGTCCATTCGTATTAAAGCGAAACTTCAGCCGAAATTCTCCGCTGGCATTCTTGAGTGCCGCTTCAAGTGATGTGTAATTCAGCAGTATGATTGAACAGGGCGCAAATAAAATATTGCGCCCTGTTTTTGTTTGAAACGGCGTTTGAATGTTTGGTAGAATACCGTAATATCATCAAAAAAAAATGGGGGCTTAATCTTGAAAAGGCTGTTGCTTCATTTCATTCTTGCCTTTGCATCTACGCTGGGATTAAATGCCGACGGCGGTCTCATGAACAGCGCAATCGCGAGATGCACCGAGGCAAAAGAATTTGTGGGTGCAGACGGCGGCGTCTTTCGCTATCGCCTTGCGCAGAAGTCCTCCGCCGACGGCAGCAAAGTTCCTTTGGTGATTTTTCTTCATGGTGCGGGCGAGCGGGGCGCAAATAACTGTTCGCAGCTTGTTCACGGGGTGAGCGAACTCGTTGATTATCTTGAATCGCACGAGAAGGGTTACAGGCTCATTGCCGGGCATTGCATATGGGCGCAGGTATATCGTGATGCGTCTGTGTTGAGGTGGTTTTTCAAGCAGAAAATGAAATGACAAGGAGGATAAAATGCCGCCAAGAGGTTTAGTGTATCTGGGAGTAGCGCTTTTTTGTGCGACCGCCATGCAGGGAGAAACATTGTCAGAGAAGAAGTCTTCAGTGCCGTTTTCGGCGATTCGTCTGCGTAAGGCGCATACGGATTCAATGGATGTGTGGAAGGCTACGCTTGCGCAGTTTGCCAAATACCGCGCGGGCGTTGATGATGTGTGGTTCTCGACCGGAATATGCTTCCCTAAGATGGAGGAGCATTATGCTGCGGCAAAGCGCCTGGCGATTGCGTCTGAAGATTTGCGCAAGCTTGGCATTCAGCCGTCGCTGCAGATCCAGGCGACAATCGGTCATGGGGATGCTCTTGTTTGTTACGCCGACAATTCTGGCATGACATGGCAGGGGTACACGGCATCCGATGGTTCAGTATCGAAGGGCACGAACTGTCCGCGAGCAAAGGGGTTTCTTGCGTATCTTAAAGAGATGGCTTCAGCGTATGCAGCCGCCATGCGGCCTTATTCTGTGTGGGTGGATGACGATATTCGCATCATCAATCATCATTCAAAAGGCGGATCGAGCGGCTGGGGTTGCCATTGCGATTACTGTCTTTCGCTTTTCGCCTCAAAAGAAGGGCGCGCGCGTACGCGTACGCAACTTCTTGAAGAGATGAAGAACGATTCTTCGCTGGAGGCCCGCTGGCGCGCCTTTGCTTTTGAAAGCGAGGTCGAAATCGTCCGTACAGTGGCTGAAGCGGTGAAATCGGTTTCTCCGCAGACGCGCATTTGTCAACAGCAGCCCGGCGCATGCTTCCCTGAACATCGCATGCTGTACGACACCGCCCATCAGATTAGCGGTCTTCCCGTCGGCATGCGCCCGGGCGCAGGCGCGTATCTTGATTACGACCCGCGCAATCAGATTTTCAAGGCTTATATACTTGCCATGCAGATTGAGACGATTGGCCGCCCTTCGTATCTTGATCGCATATGTCCCGAAATCGAGACGTGCCCGCGCTCATTCGGGTGCCGCACGGGGCGCGGGGTACTGCTTGAAGCGCTTGAAGCGCTTGCGCAGGGCATGAATTCCATTTCCGTTTTTGCGCTCGATGCCGGTTATGAAGCTCCAGAGTGGTATGGCGAGGAGATTATAGCTCCGATTGCGCGCAACGCCGATATGTTGAAACGTTATGTCACATTGAACGAGGGGGCTGAGCGCAGCGGGTATACCGTATCGGGGCTTCCTAATGTTCAGATGAGAACGTGCTCCATCCCGTTCAGGCCTACGCGGGCAAAAGGAGCAATGCCGCTGCCCCGCCTTCTTTCGGAAAGCGATGTGAAATCTGCCGTTGCCGGCGGCAAGGAGGCGGTTGCGGAGCTTCTTGGGCAGGACATCGTTCTTGACGGTGCTGCCGCCGTCGCGTTCGCCTCGGCAGGGTATGGCGCGTCAATCGGCCTGGCGGAGGTTCCTGTTACGGGGGCGCTGCCGTATTATAGTTTAAGAGAGCGTTTCACGGACGTCTCAATCAATCAGTCCTTTAGCGGCCTTCAGACGCCTATCGACGGCAGTGCGTACATACTCAAGCCTGCGAGCGGTGCTGTTGCAATCGCTGAATATTGCAGCGATATGAATGCTGCGGCAAAGCCAGGTGTGTCGGCATATCTTTTCGAGACGCCCGAAGGCAAGCGCCGCGCTGTTTTTGGTCAGATGATATTTGACAGGGCGCTCGGGTCATCCTCCGGCGGCAGACTTATTCAGTTGCACCGCGTTTTTGACTGGGTCGCTCACGGGCGTGCTCCCGTTTTGCTCGAAACTCCCACGCGCTCGTTTGTGCAGCCTCGTGTCCGCAAGGACGGGACGCTTGCTTCTGTAGTGTTCATCAACGCCTCGGTGGGTGATGCTCCGCCTGTCCGCATGCGTTTGAGAGGTGTGCCCGCATCGGCTACGAAGGCAGTCTGGTCGGCGCTTGATTGTGCGGATGTTCAGCTTGAAATTGAAAGAGCCGGAGCAGACGCATATGTAACGCTTCCGCGTCTTGGCCCATGGGCGGCAGGATATCTGTTTTTCTGAGGAGACTTAAAGCAGGCTTGCACGTTGTCGCATTTTGTTAAGAAATGCGACAACGATCCGGAGGAATAGAGGGAGTATCGGTTATGTACGGCGACTTGCCGTTCATTGTGTCAATAGCATTTATTGCATTCGGACTCTGGGTTCTTGCATGGAGCGCCAATCGTTTTGTTGATGCGTCGTGAGCTCTTGCAGCCAATCTTGGCGTGCCACCGTTTATAATAGAATAGGAATGGTTGTGATCGGTTTTGGCGTCGCTTGTGCTTCTTGTCGGCTCAAACATTTTCAATGCACTTGCGGTAGTCGGGTTGAGCGGCGTCATAAAACCGTTTAATATAACTTCAGCAGGGGTGTTTACCCGTGATTTGCCGGCGATGGTTATTCTGTCGCTTTCAATCGCGCTTTTTGCGTGCGACCGCGGTCCATTGAAATCGCAGGCGTCAATCGGGCGCTGGAAGGGCGTTGTCTGGGTTGTGTCATTTCTTGTTTACCTTGCGCTTTTAATATGGCAGGAAAGCGCATAAAAATAAAAATAAAAGGTCGCCGGACAAAGTAAATGCAACTATGGGCAGGTTAAATGCAACCTAGTGTAATGATGTGCATTTAATTTGCCTTGTTGCATTTAATCTGTGCCAAAAATCCGTTGATTTGAATCCGGTTGCATTCGGATTGACGTG
>JAEIGA010002890.1_pt1 | contig 27090 bp, 26 predicted proteins | sample 9270691 | NCBI WGS metagenome assembly JAEIGA01 (sample SAMN17057246, study PRJNA624740) | gut metagenome | biome: biome; isolation source: fecal sample | host: Bos grunniens | place: China: Xizang | collected 2019 | reverse complement strand
TTTACCGCCCGTCAGCTTCCCACGAACCGGACTTACGAGGAGTTTCTTGCCATGGGGGAGAGCTTCCTTAATCTGTGCTACTATCCCTCGGGAGACTATGCTGTCCGCATGATGAATAAACGGCTGGGAAGAGATTATCTGTATCTCCCGTCGGCTTATGATGATGAAGCGATCCGCAGAAATCTGAAGGAACTGACCACGCGTCTGAACATGAAAGACATCGATCCGTCGCCCTGGATGGAAGAGCGAGACCGGGCACTGCAGAGAGCTCTTTCCGTAGTGGGAGAGATGCCGGTGACCATCGACTACATGTCCACGCCCCGTCCGCTGAGTCTGGCAAGGGCACTGCGGAAAAACGGGTTCCAGGTTCAGAGGGTCTATCTGGATGCCATTACTCCGGAGGAGGAAGCGGATCTTCGCTGGCTGCAGAAAAATGCGCCGGATCTGGAACTGGCGTCAACAATGAACGTAAAAATGAGAGTGATGCCCCGCGGAACCGGGCCGGTCCTGGCCATCGGTCCGAAAGCGGCCTGGTTTGGTGGGACCAGTCACTTTGTCAATATGATCGAAAACGGAGGATGCTGGGGGTTTGGGAGTCTGACCTTCATCGCGGAAGAGATGATACGCGCAATAAAGGAGGAAAAGGACACCAGAGATCTGGTTCCCCGTAAGGGATTGGGGTGTGCCTGCTGCCTATGAGAAGAGCATATCGAATATTACCGGTGTATTCCGGCGACGTTTCCGGTGCAGCGGCTGCGCTGTTTGAATTGGGCGGCATGACCGTAATGCATGATCCGTCCGGATGCAACTCTACCTACAACACCCATGACGAGACCCGCTGGTATGATCAGGACAGCCTCATCTTTATTACCGGGCTGACGGATCAGGATGCGATCTTGGGGGACGATGAGCGGCTGATCCATGATATCGAAAAAGCCTGTGAAGAGCTCCGTCCGAATTTCGTTGCACTGGTCAATTCCCCCATTCCATATCTAAATGGAACGGATTTCGAGGCAATTTCCTCCATAATAGAGGAGAATACTGGCGTTTCAGCGTTCTATATCCCCACCAATGGGTGCCATGACTACGTTTACGGTGCCGGTGGAGCCTTGAGGATACTGGCGGAACGGATGGTCGACCGAAACGCGGAACCGGATCATTCCGGCAGGATTAATCTGCTGGGATGTACACCACTGGATTTTCCTGCGGACGGTGAAGTGGGTTCCCTGAAGGACTGGATCCGGGCAGAAGGATTTTCGGTCGGATCCTGCTGGGCCATGGGAGATTCACTGGAATCGCTGAAAGAAGCCGGACGTGCAGATGTCAATCTTGTGGTGTCGGCAGTGGGGCTTTCCACGGCAAAATGGTTGTACGGGATCTTTGGAACACCTTATGTGGCAGGTCTGCCTCTTCCGGGCTATGAGGAAGAACTCTGTTCGGCGCTGCGCCGGGCGATGGAGACCGGACAAAACCAGATCCCATATCTGAATCGACCGACGGACGGACGGGAAGAGACCGTTTTCATCGGTGATCCTGTCTGCATGGGAACCATGGCGGCAATGAAGGCACATCAGGGCGTCCGCACACGGGTGATATGCCCGGTAGAGGCCGGGCCGGAACTGCTCGGTGTACTGGACGTCATGACCCGGGGCGAGGAAGAAGTGGAACGGGAGATCGCAAACGCTGCGGAGATCGTAGCCGATCCCCTGTACCGCCATATCTGTCCTTCCGGTGTCCGATTCACACCGGAGGTCCATTTCGCATTTTCCGGTCGGATCTTCCGCAAACAGCTGATCAATCGCTTTCAACACAACAAAAGGGGAGAATAACAATGGGACTCAATGAAACTCCGTCGGGAGAGCGGATCCATATCGGTTTTTTCGGACGGCGGAACGCCGGAAAATCCAGCGTCGTCAATGCAGTGACCGGGCAGGATCTTGCCGTGGTATCCGACACACTGGGGACTACGACGGATCCCGTCATGAAAGCCATGGAGCTTCTGCCCATGGGGCCGGTCATGATTATTGATACTCCGGGATTTGACGATGAGGGAACCCTTGGGCTGCAGAGAGTGCAGAAAGCAAAACAGATCCTGAACCGATCCGATGTTGCCGTGCTGGTGGTGGACGCTACCGAAGGAATAAAAACGTGTGACGAGGAGCTGCTGGAACTGTTCCGGGAGAAAGAGATTCCCTATGTCGTTGCGTGGAACAAATCGGACCTTCTGGAACAGGTTCCGGAATTCACGGAGCAGGGGATTCTTGTCAGCGCACTGGAAAACACCGGGATCTTTGAACTCAAGGAACGGATTGCGGCTCTTGGGAAGATCGGAGAGGATGAAAAACGTCTGGTAGCGGATCTGGTGGAGCCTGGAGATTTTGTGGTACTGGTGATCCCTATCGACAGTGCAGCTCCGAAAGGGAGGCTTATCCTCCCGCAGCAGCAGGTGATACGGGATCTTCTGGAAGCGGGGGCGTCGGCAATCTGCGTGAAAGAGACCGAACTGAAAAAGACCCTGAACGAGCTCGGAAAGACACCGGCCATGGTTATTACAGACAGCCAGGCATTCAAACAGGTTGCACAGGATGTGCCGGAAGAGATACCGCTTACATCGTTTTCCATCCTGCTTGCCCGATACAAGGGGCTGCTGGAGACCGCAGTTTGTGGTGTCACGGCAGTGGAACAATTAAAAGATGGAGACCGGGTGCTCATTTCGGAAGGCTGCACGCATCACCGGCAGTGTGATGATATCGGGACCGTGAAGATCCCTCGCTGGCTGAAGGCCTATACGGGAAAGGATCTTCAGATCGAGACGTCCTCCGGACGTGAATTCCCGGATGATCTCTCTTCTTACGCGATGATCATTCACTGCGGTGGATGCATGCTCAACGAAAGAGAAGTTCGGTACCGCATGAAATGCGCGGAAGATCAGAGTGTTCCCATGACGAATTATGGAATCACCATTGCTTATATGCAGGGGATCCTGGCACGAAGCCTGAGCATATTTCCGGCACTGGAACAGCAGGTGCGGGAAACACTGAAGAATAAGGAGAATGAGGATTGATCCCGCAAAGAGAGGGGGCAGGCAATATATGACCAATAAAGAACGGATCCAGCTTCTTGCAAAAGGGCAAATGCTGGAGGATGATGATTTTCGGGCGCTGCTTACCTCTTTGACCAAGGAAGAGGAACAGTTCCTGTATCAGGAAGCGGACCGGGTGAGACGGCAGCACTATGGAAACACGGTATACCTTCGGGGACTGATTGAGTTTTCAAATTTCTGCCGGAATGACTGCCTGTATTGCGGTCTTCGGCGAAGCAACAAAAACTGCGACCGCTATCGGCTTACCAGAGAGCAGATTCTCCGCTGTGCCGATGACGGATATAATCTGGGGTTTCGTACGATCGTATTACAGAGCGGGGAGGACCCGTACTATACCGATAAGATGATATGTGACATCGTTTCTTCCATAAAAAAACAGCATCCCGACTGTGCGGTGACGCTGTCCATCGGAGAAAAGGAAAAAGCAAGTTATCAGGCATATTTCGAAGCCGGTGCGGATCGATATCTTCTTCGGCATGAGACAGCGAATCCGGAACACTACGGAAAACTGCACCCGGCAGAACTGTCCTGTGAACACCGCAAGCAATGTCTTCGGGATCTGAAGGAGATCGGATACCAGATCGGCTGCGGAATCATGGTGGGAGCACCGTACCAAACGGTGGAACATGTCATCGAAGATCTGCATTTCATGAAAGAACTTCAGCCGCATATGGTGGGGATTGGTCCTTTTATACCCCATCAGGATACACCTTTCAGAGATCGACCGGCGGGAACTCTGGAGGATACACTTCATCTGCTGTCCGTGATCCGGCTGATGCTTCCCTCCGTCCTGCTTCCCGCAACGACAGCGCTGGGAACCATCCATCCGATGGGGAGAGAAATGGGGATCAAGGCGGGAGCAAATGTCGTGATGCCAAACCTTTCTCCTCAGGATGTTCGGGGAAAATATCTGCTTTACGACGGCAAGATATGTACCGGCGATGAAGCGGCGGAATGCCGGTCCTGTATGGAACGGAGGATGGAGGCCATCGGATATCAGGTGGTACAGTCCAGAGGAGACCATGCATCCTTTCAAAACGTATAATGAAATGAAAAAACGGGGCAGCGGAATCTGTTGATTTAGATTCCGCTGCCCCGCTGTTTCATATGCAGGTATCAATCCACCAGCTGATCGAGCATCTTGATGTATTCCAAAGACTGAGAAACAAACTCTTCCGGGTTGATTGCTTCGCTTCCCAGCGCTTCCTGTACGATAAGGCCGTCGGATACCAGCAGCATCAGCTGAGCGAAAAACTTCGGAGAAAAGAGGTTCGATCGCTCACCGACTTTTTCGCTGATGATGGATTCGAATTGTCCGTACAGACTTACAAGCTTCTCCCGGAGATCCTCATCGCCCAGTGATGCGGCATTGATCAGATGCAGACGGGTACGATAGGACGCTATGTTTCGCTGAACGACATAGTTGATAAGGCGCGTGATGGAAGTATCTTTTTCCTTGTTTTCCGTCCATGCTATAAAGTCTTTCCACTGCTGATCGAGATACCGTGCCGTAATATCCATATATATGTCGGTCTTGTTTTTATAGTAATAATACAGAGTTCCCTTGGAGATGCCGGTCTCTATCGCGATTTCGGAAAGCGTGATATCGGACAGGTCTTTTTTCTGAAGCAGCGTTTCTGTAGCGTTCAGGATCTTCTCTTTGACATTATCATTTCTTGGTGCTGCCATTATCATTTCTCCTCATAAATAAATCTTGGGATTCACGGTGGTTTGTTCCGAGTCGAATCCAAACCGACTTAAAAGCAGTATATCATATTTATAATAACTGCGGCAACCTGAAATTCAAAATAATAGCAAGTTTTAACAGGAAGAGAATTCGGAAAAAAAGAAATTCCATTCACAGGAAGTGGTATTGTCATGGTATACAAAAGGCTGCATGCTTCAGGAGAAAAATTAAAGCAGAAAAGAGAGGAAAAAAAGCTAGTCTTCTACATGGAAATGAGATAAAATTATTGCGGTAAAAGATATTATTTTTTCGCTGGAAAGGCGGGATTTGTTTGGATCTTTTCGATGTAATATCACTGCTGGGCGGCGTGGCGCTGTTTCTGTTCGGAATGTCTCTGATGGGAGACAGCCTGAAAAAAGTCGCCGGAAACAAACTGGAGCTGATCCTTTATACACTAACCAGCAATCCGTTTAAGGGATTTCTGCTGGGAACCGGGGTCACGGCAATTATCCAGTCATCTTCGGCGACGTCCGTCATGGTCGTCGGCTTTGTAAACTCCGGAATGATGAAGGTCAAACAGGCCATCGGAATCATTCTGGGCGCCATCCTGGGAACCAGTATTACCGGCTGGGTTCTGGCGCTGTCCTCTCTCAGCGGCGGTGCCGGATGGGTGCAGTTTCTGTCGACCTCCACGCTTACCGGATTAGTGGCCGTTGTAGGTATCGTTCTGTATATGTTTTCCAACAGCGTATCTAAACAGCATGTTGGTGGCATCCTCATGGGTTTTGCCATCCTGATGTTCGGCATGTCAGCAATGTCCTCGGCGGTTTCTCCTTTAAGGGAGAGCGAGGCATTTATCCATGCCCTGACGACCTTTTCCAATCCGTTGCTGGGTATTCTGGTCGGTGCGCTGATTACCGCCGTGCTTCAGTCGGCTTCGGCAGCCGTCGGTATCCTTCAGGCGCTGGCGGTTACCGGAGCACTGACATTTGCCAACTCATTTCCCATTATCCTCGGTATTGCCATCGGTGCAGCGGCGCCTGTGCTGCTTTCCTCTATCGGAGCCACGGTGGACGGCAAACGTACTGCCTGGATCTATCTTGTTGTAGAGCTGATCGGGGCAGCGATCGTAGGAGTCGTATTCTATCTGCTCAATGCTTTCATAGGATTCTCCTTCATGGACTGGAAAATGACCATGGTCCTCATCGCACTGGTCAACACGATCTATCGAGCGGTAAAGGTCCTGGTGCTGTTGCCGTTCGTCGGCCAGCTGGAAAAACTGGTTGATGTGCTGATCAAAGACAAACCCAACGAACAGGAAGCAGCGTCCCGGGAGGACTTCGAACGTCTGGAGGAACGCTTCCTTCAGTATCCGGCACTGGCGATCGAGCAGGTCCGTCTTACCGTTACTTCCATGGCGTGCCGGGCTCAGACCAATATCGCAGAAGCCATCAAACTGTTTGATGAGTATACGGAAGCGGGATTCAAGAGGGTCGTGGACGAGGAAGAGATCATCGACACCTATGAAGACAAGCTTACGACCTATATCTCGCGGCTCAACAGCAACGAGCTGGATCCGGACCAGGCGGGAGCCGTTCAGAAGTATCTGCATTCTCTGACGGACTTTGAGCGTATGAGCGATCATGCGCTGAATCTTGCCGAGTGTGCACGGGAACTGCATGAAAAAGGACTGGAATTCTCGGCTCCGGCAAAGAAAGAGATCCGAGTTCTCCGCAGTGCAGTTACCGAAGTTCTGGATATATCTATCGGTGGATTCATCGATAATGACATCGAGCTGGCCTATCATGTTGAACCGCTGGAAGAGCACATCGATGATCTCTGCCGCGAGATGAAACTGCATCATGTGGAACGTGCGCAGAAAGGTCTCTGCGGAGTCACACAGGGATTTATCTATAATGACGTTCTCACCAACTATGAAAGAATCTCCGATCACTGCTCCAATATCGCAGTGGCAATGATCGAAATCCAGTCCGGTGAATTCGAAGCCCACAGTTACGTGGAAGGAGTACTTGCCATGCATTCGCATTCTTTCGACAAGTATTTCAATGAATACAGCGAAAAGTACAATCTGGATAAGCTTGGCGAATGAAAGCAAACACTCCGTTTATTGGTTTTACACCGGAAGCCAGCCGGTTTTTGATGGAACTGAAGTTCAATAATGACAGAAGCTGGTTTAAACCCCGGAAAGAGATCTTTGAGAATACCGTGTATGAGCCGTTCAAGGCGCTGGCGCGGGAAACGACGGAAGAACTGCAGAAGATGTATCCGGATAAGGAGTTTGATCTTCATGTATCCCGGATCTATCGGGATGCCCGCCGGCTGTATGGGAGAGGGCCCTACAAGGATGCTCTCTGGTTTACACTGAAGACCTGGAAGGGATCCATGAGAGGCCCGGCATTCTGGTTCGAGATCAATCCCGTGGAGTACAATTTCGGAATGGGATTTTACAATGCATCAGCAGAACAGACGCAGGCGTGGCGGGACAGCATTGAGGCAAATCCCGCAGCTTTTGAACGGATCTTGGATGATCTTGACCAGCATCCGGAACTGGAGATTGCAGGTCCCATGTATAAGCGACCCAAAAAAGATATGGGAAAAAGGCTCAATCCGTGGTACAATCAGCGACAGGTTCAGGTGATTTGTGCCCGCGAATTCGGCGGAGATCTGTACAAGCCGGAGTTTCCTGCGATCCTAGCGGAAGAATTCGCTGCTCTGGTTCCCCTGTACGATTACTTTATGGCCCACTGTCCACCGGAACCCTATCGTTAAACTGTTTGGAATCGAGGTGCGTGATGAGTTATATTATTGCAACGGATTCCTCCAGCAATATTCCAAGAGAACTCGTGAAAAAGCTGGAGATCCCAGTTCTTCCTTTCCACTATACGATGGATGGAGAAGAGTATCGGGAGACCCTGTTAGAAGAAGAAGTACAGCGCCGCGCATTTTTTGCGGCCATGCGAATCAATGTGGAAGTAAAGACTTCCCTGATTAACTTTAATGAATTTGAAGAGTTTTTCGAGCCGTTTCTGAAGGAAGGGAACGATCTGTTGTATATCGGGATGTCTTCCGGTATCAGCAGCACGTTCAACAATGCAGAAATGGCGGCAGAAGAGCTGAGGGAAGCATATCCGGACCGAAAGATCGAACTGGTGGATACAAAAAATGCCTCTCTGGGAGAAGGACTGCCGGTCCTGCGGGCATATGCCATGCGGGAGGAAGGAAAGGATATTGAGACCGTTGCAGAGACGCTTCGGGATCTCGTCCCCCGTATGCGTGGCTCATTCATGGTAGACGATATCATGTACCTGAAACACACGGGACGTGTTTCCGGCGTGGTCGCGGTTGCCGGTAAAGCACTGGGGATCCGTCCGCTTCTACGCGGAGATGACGACGGCCATATCGTTCAGGCCGGAAAATCCCGCGGCAAAAAGGCAGCATTGAACGCACTTCTGGACGAATTTAATGCACACGTGCTTCCGGACAGCCATCAGCAGGTCGCGGTGGCACACTGTGATGACGAGGAGAGCGCTCAGTATATGGCGGAAAAGATGCTTGAAAACCCGGCAGTGGATGATGTCATCATCGAGTGGTATGAAAGTGTCACCGGATCACATCTGGGACCCGGCGCCGTGGCGATCTTCTACGAAGCGGATCACCGCTGACCCCAACAGCAATAAAAGAACCCGTTGGCCAGATGTGGAAAACGGGTTCTATTTTCATAAATCAAGGAATGGTGAGAAACTATGCAATTTATCTGCTATACCCGCTGCGGGACCTGCCAGAAAGCCAAGAAGTATCTGACAGAACATAATATCCCTTATGAAGAGCGGGATATCAAAACGGAGAAACCTACCGCGGAGGAACTGAGCTCGTGGATCGAGAAGAGCGGGCTGCCTTCCAGGAAGTTTTTCAATACCAGCGGAAAACTGTACAAGGATATGGAGCTGTCAAAAAAACTTCCCGGCATGTCCATAGAAGAACAGATCCGCCTGCTGGCTACGGACGGAATGCTGGTAAAACGGCCCATCCTTGTAGGAGAGCACGGCGTTCTGGTTGGCTTTAAAGAAGCGGAATGGGAAGAAGCACTGCAAGGAAAACAGTGAAGGGAACCATTATGCGAAAAGAAATATCACTGATTCTGATCGTCACGATCCTTGCAGCAGTGCTGGCAGGATGCGGACGCCCGATGGAGGTCCCTTCCAATGCACCCAGTACCGTTACAACCGTATCGGATCCGGAGGAGGGTCGCGATACGACGTCCTATCTGAGACTGGTTATGAATACCCCGGGGACACTGGATCCGCAAAAAGCCGGAGCCAGCAATCTCCTGACCATGAATGTGTTTGACCGTCTGGTGGAACTGCAGGAGAACGCAGACGGGACTTCAGAGATCGTGCCGTCCATAGCAAAGTCGTGGATGGTCTCCTCTGATGGGAAAACGTATCAGTTTGCATTAAATGATACGGTGCGCTTCCATGACGGACAACCGCTGACGGCAAACGACATCCGTTACTCCTATGAGCGTATCCTCACGGAACCGGAATGCACAGGAGCACCACTGCTTGAAAATATTGCGGGCGTGAAAGAACTGCAGGAAAAAACCGAGAAGCATCTTTCCGGCATCGAGATCCTCGGAGATTACAGTCTGAAGATCACGCTGACCGAAGCGGACGGCTCTTTCCTGGCAAAACTGGCATCTCCGGCTGCGTCCATCGTAAACAGGAAAAGTGTGAAAAAAGCGGGAAAATATTTCGGCCAGATTCCAGAGGAAACGCCGGGATCCGGTTTTTTCCGATTTGACGGCTGGGACTATTCCACGAAAATGGTGGTGTCTGCCTACGAAGGCTGCTGGAAAGGGGAGCCGTCCTGTGCAGGACTGGTGCTTCTGAACGTAGAGGATGAAGAACATTGCCGGGATTTGTTTGAAGGCGGAGAACTGGATGTTCTGGATCTGGACCGGATCTATTCCCAACAGGAATCCTTCCTGAAGGAAGAGGGTATGGCAGAGACCATCGTTCGAGCACCCAGAGAGGAGATCCACTTCATTGTGCTCAACGAAAGCGATGACGTGCTAAAAGACCCGGAGATCCGCAGGGCACTGCAGATCGGCACGGATCGGAAGACGCTGCTGGAAAAGCTGTATGATGGAGAAGGGACCCTGATTCATGGAATCATTCCTCCGGGTGTGATCGGATATGACGCCGAGATGGAAGAGATCCCATATGACAAGAAGGAAGCAGAAAAACTGCTGAAAGAAAAGGATCCCGAAGATCTTGAAATCCGGATCTGCTGTCCGGAGAGCGCCAATGATACGGAAGTGAAGCTCTATCAGCTCCTGAAGGAACAGTGGGAGGAACTCGGGTTTAAGGTTAAGATCAAAAAACTCTCCCTGAAACAGTTTGGTAAAGAACGGGTCGAAGGAAATCTGTCGATCTTCCGCGGTACCGGAGTCGGAGACATCAACGATCCCAGCGCGTATCTGGAGCCGTTTTTCGGAAGCGAGGAAACCTCGCGCTCGTACGGTCTGTGCTATCAGAACCGTGCAGTGATCACCAGAGTTAAAAAGGCCCGCACCATCGTGGACGCGGACGAAAGAATGGAAGAGTACCATGCACTGGAAAAGCAGATCGTACAGGACGACACGGCATGGATTCCACTGTATTCCAGAAACCATCTGTTCGCGGTGAATGCCGCGGTCAAGAATTTCGTTCCCGCCTGGCTTGGAAACGATATAACCATCTATAATAAAGTGACGGTGAACCGGGAACGGGGAGCCAAATAGTGAAATCCCCTGACGATCGTCAGGGGATTTGAATCGTTATTCGCCTTTCTTGATTGGAAGCCACCAGGTAAAACCGAAGGCCAGACAGTTGGGAAGTGCCTCAGAAACAGGAATGTCATGATCTTTGGCGACTTTCCATCCAATGACCAGAAATTCCAGTGCGTGAGTGCCCATCAAAAGCAGGAGAGGCATAGGTTTTTTCTTTGCCATACAAAATGCACCAATCGAATAAAGCAGGACGCAGATTGCTTTTCCATTGGGATCGTTCAGGATCTTATTCATAAGAACACCTCCAATTGTTTATTGACTTTATTATAGAGTTTCCCCAAAAGAGACGCAATATCTCCAGAAAAAAACAAGGTCTTCACGCAAAAATAGCACTTCCTTTTTTGTGCAAATTGTGGCATGCTAAATGGCGGAAATCACATTAGAGAGGCACCCATGAAAAAGATACTTCTTATCGCCACCGGCGGAACAATCGCATCCAAATCCACTCAGGACGGGCTTTCCCCAAGGATCTCTCCAGAAGAACTTCTTTCCTATGTTCCGGAAGCGGAAAAGCTCTGCAAGATTGAGGCGGTCCAGCCATTCAATCTGGACAGTACCAATGTGCGCCGGGAACACTGGCTTCAGCTGGAGAAAATCATCGAAGAAAACTACGGCCGTTATGACGGCTTCGTGGTATGTCATGGAACGGATACCATGGCCTATACCTCGGCAGCGCTGTCCTATCTGATACAAAACAACCGCAAGCCAGTCGTGGTGACCGGTGCGCAGCGGCCTATCGATCTTGCCATTACCGATGCGAGAGCGAACCTTCTGGACAGCATCCGTTTTGCCTGCGATAACCGCGCTCACGGCGTGAACATCGTTTTCGGCGGTGCGGCGATATCCGGGACTCGGGCAAAAAAGGAGAGGACAAAAAGCTTTAACGCTTTTTCCAGTATCAACTATCCGGCTATCGCAATCATTCAGGATCAGAGGATCGTTTTTTATATCGATGATAAAGAACTTCTTTCCGAACCGGAGAAGTTTTACCATGAGATGGATTCCCGGGTGTTCCTGCTGAAGCTGATTCCGGGAAGTGACGGAAAGGTGCTGGAGAATCTGATTGACACATACGATGCCGTAATCATCGAATCCTTTGGAGTGGGAGGAATTCCCACGTATGGAGATGACTGTTTCCAGGAACAGATCCGCCGTTTCGTGGATGCAGGAAAGCTGATCGTGATGGCAACGCAGGTCACTCATGAGGGCAGCGATATGTCGGTTTATCGGGTTGGCCAGATTGTTAAAAACACCTACCGGCTTCCGGAATCCTATGACATGACTCTGGAGTCCACCATTGCCAAGACCATGTGGATCCTGGGACAGTCCAAAGATCCTGAGAAGTTCCGGGAACTGTTTTATCAGACCATCAATCATGATATGCTGTTTTCGCCTATGGACGGAGAATACTCAGAACAGTAAAGAAAGAAACCGGAGCTCCAGTGCGAAAGATGCAGGAGATCCGGTTTTTTAGAAGGAGAATCACGAATGCCATTTACGATTATTCGACAGGACATTATAAAAGTTCAGGCAGATGCCATCGTCAATACCGCGAATCCCGAGCCTCTTTACGGGGAAGGGACGGACTATGCGATCTACCGGGCGGCAGGAGAAGCACAGCTGCTGGAAGAGCGCAAGAAGATCGGCAGAATCACACCGGGCGAGGCGGCAGTGACGCCGGCGCTGGCTCTCCATGCCAAATATATCATTCATACCGTTGGGCCTGTTTGGCAGGGGGGAGAAGCGGGAGAAATGGAGACTCTGGCTTCCTGTTACCGGAAATCTCTGTATCTGGCGGAGACACTCCACTGTGAAAGCATCGCATTTCCTCTTATCTCGGCAGGAACATATGGGTTCCCCAAAGAACAGGCCCTGCAGGTCGCGATGGATACGATCCGGGACTTTTGCCGGGAATCGGAGATGAACGTCATCCTGACAGTATTCAATAAAGATGCGTTCCGGCTGTCCTCCGAGATATTGGATGATGTAAAACAGTATGTGGAAGACCACTATGTTGAAGAAAAATGGGGTGAGGAGCATCCCTTCTCCTATGGAGGCATGGCGCCATCCTATGGCAGGCCAGAGGCAGCCCCAAAAGCGCGTCGGAGAAAACTGCTCGAACATAAAGAGAAAGGGACCGGAGAGGAAACAGTCCGTCCGGATGAGAGCATCATGGCGGACACCGGGGTCGTTGAGTCCGTTACGGGCGAATTTCCGGATCTGGAGGAGCAACTTGACATCAGTGTCGGAGAGAGTTTTCAGGAGATGCTGCTCCGCTTTATCGATGAACGGGAAATGACGGATACGGAAGTCTATAAGAAAGCAAATGTGGACCGCAAGCTGTTTTCCAAGATCCGCTGCAATCCAGACTATCATCCCAGCAAGAAGACCGCACTGGCACTGGCCGTCGCGCTGGAACTGAATATGGATCAGACGGTGGATCTTCTGTCCCGCGCAGAGCTGGCCTTTTCCCCCAGCCGCGTATTTGACCTGATCGTGCGGTACTGTATCGAGCATCAGATCTATGACATTATGGAGATCAATGCTCTACTTTTTGAATACGAACAGCCTCTGCTGGCCTGATGAAAAGAATTTGTCGCCCGGCAGGCGACCAAATGCCGGTTCGAGTCCGTTATCCTTGAAGTAACAAAACATCAAGGAGGAAACAGAACATGAAAAAAGGACTGACAGAATTGGTAATGATCCTGGATCGCAGCGGGTCCATGAGCGGACTGGAAAGAGATACCATCGGCGGATTCAACAGCATGATCCAGCGGCAGAAGCAGGAAGAAGGAGACGCGCTGGTCACGGTAGTGCTTTTTGATGACCGGAACGAGGTGCTGTACGACCGTGTGGATATCGGGAGCGTAGAACCCATGACCGATCAGCAGTATTATGTGCGCGGCTGCACGGCACTGCTGGATGCCGTCGGCGGAGCGATCCATCATATCGCACATGTTCATAAGTATGCCCGGGAAGAAGATGTACCGGAAAAAACTCTGTTCATCATTACGACAGACGGCATGGAGAATGCCAGTCAGCGGTATACCTATGACAAAGTAAAGCGCATGGTAGAACACGAGAAGGAAAAATACCATTGGGAATTCATGTTTCTCGGAGCCAATATCGATGCCATCGAAGTTGCGGGACGGTTTGGTGTGGCGCCGAACCGTGCGGTACGGTATGAGAACGACAGAGAAGGCGTGAATCTCAATTATGAGGTGTTGTCCGATGTGATCAGTTATGCACGCAGCGCCGGCTCGCCGGAGGAACTGTCCAAGGGACTCAATGATGCCAAAGTCCTCGGAAGGATCCGGGAGGACTACAAAAAACGCCACAAAAAATAATGGACAAAGACGCAGGACTGGGTACCAGTCCTGCGTCTCCGCTTGAGTCATTTTAAATAAGGGGATCCACGATCAGCGATCGTATTCTCCGAATTCACATCCGATGTTTTCCGCAAGGATCGTATCAATCAGGGTCTCTTTTCCGAAACTGCGCTTGTACAGCTTCAGCACACCGGTACCGGTACCGCCGTTCCACAGACGGTTATGGCGTTTTAGACCGGTGGGAGCCTCGTAATTAATGTTCAGCATATCTTTTTTATCGCACACGATCCGTGTATCCAGTTTCGCCGTTGCGGTAGTCTGGATCACGTGCCAGTAGATTTCATTTTCCGTCTCCCAGCAGTCGAATTTCGTGCCGGAGAGAGTCCAGAATTTAGAGAAGTTGAACTCATAGTTCTTTCCTTCATACCAGAACGCACCGAGAAGCTTGCGATCCAAGGCAACGAAAAACACTTTGGGTCTTCCGCCGCCGATATTGAACACGCTGTCCGTCAGGTATTGTCCTTTCCGCTCACTGAACAGCTTGTTGGAAGACAGCCACACCCAGGGGCTGGTAAAATCTCCGCCCCAGTTCTTATCAGAATAACCGTTGCACGTTTCCGGTTTGATGATGTATTTCACACCGTTGAGAATGATCTCGCCTTTAAATTTGGATTTCATTCCTTCTGCGTGCCAGAACATCTCAAATGCGTTGATATCCCGGAAGAATTTACTGGCGCCATACCCTACGTGGAAGGCGACTTTCTTATCGATCTCGATTTCCCAGCTGATGGACCCGGCGTCGGTCATCCATTCCGGATGCGCAGCGGCTTCCTCGGGAGAAACGTTAATGCTGCCTTTGGTGAATGTCTCACTGCAGTAACAGTCTGCTGCGCTGATCTCATAGGGCGCATCCGCGTGGACGGTTACATCTTTCCACGCAAAGAAGCGGTGGAGCTGTCCGTGATCTTCTCCCCAGAATCCGGCATTGACCATCAGATAAGAGGGGCGCTGCGAGCCTCTCTGAGCATCGGAAAGATGCCAGACGAGCTTCGGTTCGTCTTCCGCCAGCGCAGGGTTGCAGGTAAAGAACTCTACATAGAACGGTTTTTCTTCGCCGGTCTCCGCATTCTCTGCCGTGAGCGAATGCCACCACCAGTCATATCCTTTTTTTGCAAGCGGTCCGCGGAGCATCCACTGGTCGCGGGTAATATCACTACGATTAGCCATAAGAGCCTCCTTCAGTTTCTCTTATTTCACGACTTATCACACATTAAACCCCTACCTAATTATACCAAGAAAACTAAGAAATAAAATAAAAAAATGGACAAAAATAGAAAAATATGCAAATTATTCCAATATAGTATACGAAAGAAACTCCCTGTTCCGGGCGTGTCCGGAACAGGGAGATGGGTTTTTAAATCAGATTATTTATTTTTTCAAAAAACTGATAAAGGCAACGACTACGAGACCGCAGTCAATCAAAGTTGCGCCGATCAGAACGGCTAAGGCGCCGCCGGAAATTGTAGCCATAAGTCAAACCTCCTTAAATCCAGCCGAGGCAGGCGCAGATGATGATAAGGATCACATCGAAACCCAGAATTCCGCCGGTGACCGCAGCAGCCTGTCTTACAGTGGGGCGATCGTGGACATAGAATGCCGTGGCGAAGAACGGGAGATAGCCGATGAGCCAGAGGATCCATGGGAATTTGCGCTGCCAGAAAGACCATTCCCAGGTGAGCACACCACAGTAATTCAGGAAGCATTCGATGATTACGGCAAGTGTGGTCAGAATAATGCAGTAGACGATGCGGTTGTTAATGCCGAGGATCTTTGCCTTGGGATCCTTGGGAAGCATGAGACAGCAGGTAATACCCATGATCAGAAACATGAAAGAGATTTCGATGTTGTAGCCGATCATCAGAAGCCATGCCGTGTTTCCGACCCCGACCGGAGTGCCCCACACAGGTGCATATCCGCTGATAAAGCAGATCATGGAATTCCAGATCTCATTGAAGATGTCGACGCCCCAAAGCGCAAAGCCAGCCAGAACAACGTGGTAATGTTTCTCGCTGAGCTCCTTGGTGACAATATACATCACAATGAGCAGAAGCGGAATGATATACCAGTGCATGGTCTGAGTCGGATCACGCAGGATATTCAGCGCCGACTGGGTATATTCCGAATAGCCAGACAAAAAACTCCCTCCTTTTAGTCCGAATGGATCGGAACTGCAATGAGTGTGCAGCTCAGATCAGATTTCTTTTTCTTCCCGGTACGGAATGTTGGGTGAAATAACATCTTTCGCGGACAATATGGAGAGGGTTTTCAAAGATTATGCGCGAAAAATGTGTTTTGCGCCTTCGATTCCTTTGTCAGTATCAGTATATATCATATCTGATTCTAAAAATACCTCTTTTAGAAAAAATCCGATCCTCCGGAGGATCGGATCTGATTTCATTATAGTATGATACCGCCCTCTCCTGCCCGGGAAGGACGGGACATCAGTATATCCTGAGTCATTCCGGCTCTGGTCTGCCGGATCTTATGCAGAAGCAGTTCCTTCTCTTTCGGCAGAAGAAGATCTGCGCGGACGATGTTAGACGGGTGCAAAGCAAAGTACTCACAGAACTTCAGGTCAAGATTAGAGACCAGGATCTCCTCTTCCTCAAGATACTCTCCGATGGAGTTTTCCACGAAAGTGCCGTTCTGCATATCCTCATACAGCGGGCATCCGGGATCGGAGTGCATGGTTCCGGTAAAGATCAGACCAGGCTGAGTCCGGTTGATCAAATCCGCGGTGGCAAGGGCATTGGCCTCTCCGTTTCCGGAACCGGCACATCCTAGAATGATGTTCAGACCGAAATCCATTCCGGCGTCGGTAAGCCGGTGAAGTTCCTGCACGGCCTCTTCACAGGTATGGTCCTTGTTCATATATTTCAGAGCGGGGTCATAGCCACTTTCCACTCCGATGTTGAGGTCATTGATTCCAAGAGAGCGAAGAAGACGAAGATCCGCACTGCTTTTGCTGCGGATATTCTTGATGGAGGCATACATGGCGATGGTATCCACATAGGGAAGATAACGGTGGATCATTTCCGCAATCTCCGTCAGCTGTTCCGTTTTCAGTACGAAGGGATCCCCGTTCTCCAGAAAGACACGTCTGGTGTTGGGGTAATAATAGCCGGCTTCCTTTAAATCCTGTTCGATCTGTTCCATCGGCTCGATCTGAAAGGAGACACCGCGGTACATGGTGCAGAAGGTGCATCGGTTATGAGAGCAGCCGACCGTTACCTGAAGGAGCAGGGAACGGGCCTCGAAAGGCGGGCGAAAAATAGTTCCGGTATAATGCATGGTTGCCTCCTCAAACAGATGGAATTAGACGGTAGTAACTTGTGTCCATCTCCGGAAATCTTAGACTCTGCGGACGATTTGCCTTACGGCATCTGCATATGCATCTGCATGATTCAGAGAAAAATCTCCATGGTAGAAGCCCGGCAAGGAATGAAGTTGGCAGCCGGGAAGTTCCTTTCCGATCCTTTCGGCAGAGCGCTTTATGATGCCGGTCTCTCTGCTTCCGTAATACACATGTATTTCCGAGGAAACACCGCAGAGGGAATCCTTTAGCGCATAAGAAGTACTGGCTTTCATAAATGAGATCATATCCTCTTTTTTGATATGACAGGTGTCCTGGTAATAGTCTTCAAAGAGCGTCGGATTGATATGCAGGGTGTTGAACTGCATTTTTGCAAAGCCTCTGTTTTTGATCAGGCCATAACTTCCTCCGAAAGCCGGTGCGATCAGCGAGTTCGTCAGCTTTGACGGAATGACCGAAGCACTTTCGACCAGTGCATAGGAGCAGAGATCCCGGCGCTGTGACAGCATCTCCAATAGGATCTGGCCACCCAGAGACAACCCGCCGATCAGCAGAACAGAAGCACCGAAATGAGCATCGATAAAAGAAATGATCTCGGTTGCATTCTCTTCAATTGTGGAAAACGGACGATCGCACCCTGCGTGTCCGTCCAGGATCGGGAGAATTATGTGAAAATCAGTTTGCAATCGTTCGGCCGTTTCCCGGTAATTCCACCAGGACAAACCGCCGCCATGAAGCAGAAGGATGGGTTCTTTCTGATCGGAACCGTATTCTCGATAGTTCATGCTCTGATCACCTAAAATCATTCGGATTTGTTGAACTGATTATAACATGACAGGCAGATTCTTGGATACAGCAAAAAACACCGCCGCGGAGCGTTTCCGCGACGGTGTATTCGTTCTTTGTTGTAAGACTCAGCGCGCGCCGGTCCTATGAAGCTTTTTCTGCAGCCAGTCCTTTCCATCCACAAAACGGGAAACGACATAACATGCCACATAGTCGCCTGCGGCATTGACCATCGTTGCAGGGGGATCCACGAGGTTGCCGAGGGCAAGAGCAATCGGGTAAGCAACGGCCAACTGATCCGGGAAGAAGATGGTGCACAGCACCAACTCGCCAGTGCCGCCGCCGCCGGGAATGCCGGACATGGCGACCGAAGAGAATACAGCCACAATGATGGCAAGGATTGCACGGCCGGTGCTGAAGTCCTGACCGAACATGCCGAACAGGAACGCAACCTTGATGATGGCGCTCATGGCGGAGCCATCCATGTGCATCGTTGCGCCGAGAGGCAGCACGATGTCAGACACATCCTTGGAGATCCCGGTTTCCTCTGCGACCTCCATGTTGGTGGGGATCGTCGCGACACTCGAGCAGGTGCCAAAGGATACCGCCGCGGGCCGGAACAGCTTGGAGAACATCATCTTCACAGCACCCTTTCCACCGCCGAAGCGTGCGTAGATCGGGAAGAAAACAAACATATAGGCGAAGCAGAGCACATAGTAGATGATGAGTGTACGTCCATAATCACCGATGAGCTCGGGACCGTAGCTGGCAACGAGATATGCGAAGAAACCGAAGAATCCGATGGGGGCATAGTAGGTAATGATTTTGACGACCTTCATCAGGCAGCCGTTGAGATCCTCGAGCATCTGCGCGGTCTTGGTCTTGGGTCCGCCGTTAAGCTGGATGCCGAAGCCGAACAGAACGGCAGCAACGATCAGCGGGAGGATGGCGCGGCGGCTGAACAGTTCCGTGAAATCGGGCTTGGTGAAGAAGTTGACGATCATGTCCGCAACACCGAGTGTTTCTCCGATCTCACCTTCCGCCGTGGGATAGTCACCGACGACCAGAGGGATGCATCGTGCGATGATGTACATAATCAGAGCAGCGATTGCGGCCGTCACGCAGAAGGTGGCGATCGTCGTGCCCATGACTTTGCCGGCACGGCGTGCGCTCTTCATATTTGCGATAGCAGAAGAGATGGAGACGAATACCATCGGAACGACAACACAGAACATCATATTGATGAAGATGGTTCCAATGGGCTCCAGTGCAGTCGCACCCGGCCAGGTTGCACCGACGATGCAGCCTGCAACGATGCCGATGATCATGCAGATCAGGAAACCATAGTTTTTAAAAAAGGAATTCTTTTGGTTGATTTGCTCCATGGGTAACACCTCATTTCTCATGATAAAATCATTTTACGCCATAATTGACATTATTTCTACAAAAATCGTGCCTTATTGATGAAAGACCAATGCAGTAAGGAGCGGGGAAAAGAAAAAGGACTCCGATTACATCAAATCAGAGTCCTTCTGTGGTCCGAGTGACTGGATTCGAACCAGCGGCATCCAGCTCCCAAAGCTGGCGCGCTACCAACTGCGCTACACCCGGATAACGCTGTTTAGTATACATCAAGTTATCAGGCATTGCAATAAATATTTCCCGTTGAAAAAAGGGCAAAAAAGGCAGAAAAACCAAGGGTCAAAAAGAGTATTTGCCCATCATTATCCAATGTGTTATTCTTAGGCGCAGGAGTTGATTTTTCTATGAGAATGCGAAAGAAAACCAATCTTTCTTCCCGGATGGAACAGTGTTCCCGTGTGCTGATCGAAGCACCGGAACAGATGAAGGGAAGATGGAGAGAAGGGTTTCCCGAATACAGTAAGATTTTTGTGGAGCTTGGATGCGGAAAAGGGACCTTTACCGCCGGGACTGCGGCAGAGAATCCGGATGTTCTCCTGGTAGCGGTTGAGCGGGTTCCCGACGCCATGGTGATGGCGATGGAAAAGGCCTGTCAGATGGAGCTTTCCAACGTCCGGTTCATCGATATGGACGCGGAAAAGATCGAAGATGTCTTTGAGGATGGAGAGATCGATCGGATCTACATCAATTTCCCGGATCCGTGGCCGAAAAGCCATGATGCAAAACACCGTTTGACGGCACCGGGTTTTCTGCGAAAATATGCCGATGTGCTGACAGCAGGAGGCCAGATCCATTATAAGACCGATAATGATCCGCTGTTTGAGTGGTCGGAAGAGAAATTCCGGGAAGAAAACTGGAAAATCACAGAGCTGGATCGTGACCTTCATAAGAATGGTCCCAGAGGGATCATGACCGATTACGAAGCGAAGTTCCATGCGCAGGGGATCACGATCAACCGACTGGTGGCGTCCCGGACAGAAGAGACGAAAGACAGAAAAGCGGGCCCTGCCCCCCGGATGTACCAGGCGGGGATTGAGCGTCCTTACCGCACCAGTGAACTGTTTCGCTCTGCGGAAGCACAGGCTAAGGAGGAAAACAGATGAGATTTGTTTCATGGAACGTAAACGGACTTCGCGCCGCAGTGGGCAAAGGGTTTGAAGAAGTGTTCTGGAATCTGAATGCGGACTGCTTCTGTGTGCAGGAGACCAAACTGCAGGAAGGCCAGATCGAACTGGATCTTCCCGGCTATCAGGGATACTGGAATTATGCAGAGAAAAAAGGCTATTCCGGAACTGCGATTTTTTCCCGGGTGGAACCGATAAGCGTACAGTATGGTATCGGGGTTGAAGAACACGATCATGAGGGACGCACCGTTACATTGGAGTTTGAAGAATTCTTTCTAGTGTGTGTCTATACCCCCAATGCCCAGAATGAACTTGCCAGGATTGATTACCGCATGGATTGGGAAGACTGTTTCCGGAAATATCTGATGGAACTGGATGGGAAAAAACCGGTCATCGTATGCGGCGATATGAATGTCGCACATCAGGAGATCGATCTTAAGAACGCTGCCGCCAACGTTGGGCATGCCGGATTTTCAGATCAGGAACGGGGAAAATTCGGTGAACTTCTGGACGCCGGATTTGCGGACACCTTCCGGATGATCTATCCGGATCGGAAAGATGCCTACTCCTGGTGGAGCTACCGGGGCAATGCGCGCGCCAAGAATGTGGGGTGGCGGATTGACTATTTCCTCGTTTCCAACCGGCTGAAGGGAAATGTTCAGGATGCATATATTTTCCCGGAGATCACCGGCTCGGATCACTGCCCTGTGGGACTGGATATCATATGGTAACGATCGGAACGATAGTCCTGGACGGTGCCTTTACTCTGGCTCCCATGGCCGGCGTCACAGATTTTGCCTTCCGAAGGATCTGCAGGGAATGCGGAGCCGCTTTGTCCACCACGGAGATGGTCAGCGCAAAGGCGCTGTCCTACCATGACCGAAAAACAAAGGATCTCTGCTATGTTCCCCGGGATGAGCATCCGGTCAGTGTGCAGATCTTCGGACACGAACCGGACGTGATGGCTGAGGCGGCTGTTCTGGCTCTGGAAGCATCCGGTGCAGATATACTGGATATCAATATGGGGTGTCCGGTCAACAAGGTGGTAAAATCCGGCGATGGATCGGCACTGATGAAAGAACCGGATCTTGCTGGCCGTATTATCCGCAGTGTCGTGGATGCAGTAACGGTTCCCGTAACGGTAAAAATCCGGAAGGGGTTTGACGGCGGCAATGTCAATGCGGTGGAGTTTGCAAAAATGTGTGAGGACTCTGGCGCTTCTGCGGTGGCAGTACATGGAAGAACCCGGGTTCAGATGTATCAGGGGAGAGCAGACTGGGATATCATCAGGGATGTGCAGAAAGCACTTTCAATCCCTGTAATAGCCAACGGGGATGCCCTTACCGCGGAGGAGGCAGTTCATCTGCTCCGTTATACCGGTTGTCCTGCGGTAATGATCGGAAGGGGAAGCTTCGGAAATCCATGGATCTTCCAGCAGGCAGAGACCCTGCTTCGGGAAGGAATATGTCCGGAACTGCCGTCACTGCCTTCGCGGCTGGATACTGCGGTCCGGCAGATCAAGATGCTGGCTGAACAGACCAACGAACACTACGCCTGTCTGCAGGCCAGGCATCATCTGCCATGGTATCTTCATGGGGTTCCTCGTTCTGCCCCGTACCGGCAGCGGTTTGCCAAAGTCGGCTCACTGGAAGAACTTCAGGAGATTGCCAGTGAGGCAGGGAATCGGCTTTCCAATCAGTGATTTTCCCGAGGACGACAGATTCACGAATCAATGGATGACAAATAATGGAATAACGCAGGGATTCAGTGTCGTTTTTTGGGTTGGACAATGCCTTGATAGTATGTGAAAAATATGATAAACTACTCTAGAAGTAGTGTTTGATTGGCTTATGGGATAGGTCAATTTGGATAGGAGGAACGAGGATGAAACGGATAAAAGTGTCCAATAATGTTATCCGTCGTCTACCCAGATACCTTCGGAAACTGGACGAACTTAACGAACAGGGCGTCAGCAGAATTTCCTCGGGAGAACTGGGCAAGCAGCTGGGGCTCACACCATCTCAGATTCGTCAGGATTTCAGTTGCTTTGGAGATTTTGGACAGCAGGGCTATGGTTACAATGTCAATACGCTTCGGCAGGATATTGCAACCATCCTGGGCATGGATCGCGGATTCAATGCCATTCTTCTCGGCGTCGGTAATATCGGAAATGCCCTTTTACGCAACTTTTCTTTTGAAGAATGGGGCTTTTCCATGAAGGCTGCATTCGACATTAAGCCGGAGCTCATTGGTACAGAAGTTAACGGAGTTCCCATTCTGGGCCAGGAGCAGATGAACGATTATCTGCAGCAGAATAAAGTAGATGTTGTTGTTCTTTGTGTACCGAAAGAGATCGCGGTAAAAATGACCAACGATCTGATCGAGCAGGGAATTGATGCATTCTGGAACTTCACGAACGTGGAGCTTACCGATCCCAATAGCGATGTTTTGGTAGAGAATATGCATTTTTCTGACAGTCTTCTGGCGTTGAGTTATTTCGTGTCGGATAAAGCTGACGAAGAAATTGCCCGGCAGAACCGTCAGAAGAGATTGAATAACAGGACTTGATTTGTCCTGACTGGATGAAAAAGTGAGAAGATCAGTTGTAATTGCAATTATGGTGTTGGCCGTCGCTCTTGCGGCGGTCATTACCGCTTTTACCTTAGCAAGACAAAATGCGAACAATACGGATGACCCGGTAGCAACAAAATCCTATGCCAACGGTGAGTTTTTTGCCAAGGTCCTGTCGAATTCACTGACTCCTCTGGAGTCTCGAATGGGAGCAGTATATGACAGCGCAGTAAATACACAGAAGAGGCTGGATCTGCAGAAGGAAACGAAGGCATCGGTTCTGGCCGGCCGGGGTACGGTCATTACGCTGAAAAACGGCGCATGGTTCCTGCTTGCAGATGGACAGGTGTCCAACGGCCGCAGTGACGGTCGTATTTTGGATGTCAGCGAAGGCGAGGCACTGGCGGATGCCCGTATTGAGATCGGCCACCGTTATGTGGTCGGACCGGAGGCATCTCTTCAGCTGAAGGTACAGCGTCTTTCCACACTGATTATGGCCGGGCCGGTGGAAATCGCAGAAGGCAAGTCGGACTATGTGGATCTCAATATTACAGACTGGTATTACGATGCCGTTGCGGATCTGGTCGAGCAGGGCGTTATGGACGGGACCAGCGAAACGACGTTCTCGCCGGATCTGGCGGTATCCAGAATGTCAGCAGTGGTGATTGCATGTATGATTTCTCAGATCAAGGAAGAGGGATCCGTTACGCTGAAAGCAGCTTCCGGTGAGGAGTGGTACCGCCCCTATCTGGAGTATGCCGTAGAAAACAAGATCCTCACCGGATCCGTGGCAGACTATCCGTGGGAGGAGATGAAAGTTCCTATTTCCCGCGGTGAGATCGCCCACTATCTTTCCCGTGCGGTACCGAAGACCGATCTGAAAGAGATCAACGATATCAAGCGTGGTCAGATTACGGATGTACCTTCGAGCCACCAGTATTTTTCGGACATATACACGCTGTGCCGTGCCGGCGTTTTTTCCGGATCTCCGGACGGATCGTTCCAGCCGGACGCACAGATCACACGGGCACAGATCGCCATTGTGGCGGACTGCCTGCTCAACCCCGAAATGAGGGCAAAACATTAACAGCACATCAGACCGATCCTGGGGTCGGTCTGATTTTTTAGAGAGGAATCACTATGTCAGATACTATCGCTGCCATTGCTACCGGAACGCAGATCTCCGCCATAGGCATCATCCGCATTTCCGGAGATAAGGCCCTGACGGTCATCGATCAGATCTTTCTTCCGTCCTCCGGACAGCCGATGTCATCCCATGAAGACCGCAAACTGGTCTACGGAAAGCTGATGGACTCGGATGGACAGGTCATGGATCTGTGCCTGTGCACCATCAGTCATGGCCCCGGATCCTATACCGGAGAAGACACGGCAGAACTGCAGTGTCATGGGTCGCCTGCGGTTCTTCGGCAGGCAATGGATGCCATCTGTCGGCTGGGCGTCCGTCAGGCCGGCCCGGGAGAATTTACGAAACGAGCCTTTCTGAACGGAAGAATGGGTCTGACACAGGCGGAAGCCGTGATCGATATCATTGATGCCGAGACCGCAGATGTTGCCAAAAATGCGGTAGGACAGCTTGGAGGATCCCTGCAGAAGAAAGCGGAACGAATCTATGAGGAACTGACAGAGATCTGCTCTCATTATCATGCCGTTCTGGATTATCCGGATGAGGATATCGAAGAATTCGAACTGAACCAGTATGCGGATACTCTGAAATCCGCACAGAAGCAGATGCAGGCACTGTTGGATACGTATGAGAGGGGAAAACAGATGAACAGCGGCATTCCCACTGCCATCGTAGGCAGGCCAAACGCAGGAAAGAGTTCTCTTCTCAATGCCATATTGGGATATGACCGGGCGATCGTGACAGAGATTCCCGGAACCACACGAGACACGATCGAAGAGAAAGCAACTGTGGGAGGCGTGCTGCTCCGGTTGGTGGATACGGCCGGCGTTACAGATTCAACCACGGATAAAGTGGAGCAGCTGGGCGTGGAGCGCAGTCGCCGTGCGATGGAGTCGGCAGAGCTTGTTATTATGCTGCAGGACGGACAGGCGGAGGAAATGACAGAGGAAGACCGCCGGCTGTTTGAAGAAGTTGGAAAAGCGCCCCACGGAATCCTGGTGAGATCAAAGGCGGACCTCAACGACCGGGGTCACGGAGAACTGGAAGGGATCCCGGTGATTTCGCTGAGTGTCAGAACAGGAGAGGGGCTGGACCGGTTGGAGGAAACCATCCGGGAGATGTTTCCGATTCCTTCCGTTCCCTCCGGAGAGATTCTCACGAATCTGCGGCAGGCGGATGCGGTGCGACGCTCGCTGGAACTGCTCCGGCAGGCGGAAAAATCAATGGAGCACGGTGTTACACCGGATATTGTCCTTACCCAGATCCAGGACGCGATGCAGACCATCGGGGAATTGTCTGGAAGAAAGACGGGAGAGGACATTACAAACCGGATCTTCAGCCGGTTCTGTGTTGGAAAATAATGCTGAGATAAAAAAGGAAAGCCTATGCAATCCATGCGGTTGCATAGGCTTGATTTTGCTTATAGATCAGAAGTAATTGACCATAACGATCTTTCCCATCTTTTGCAGGCATTCGACCAGCTCGGAAACAATGGACATCTTGACGTCGAAGTTCAGGGTCAGATTCTGGTGAGCCGGATTTACGGCCCGTCCGATGAAAAAGTTTACATCCGTAGCGGTTTCAAAAAGTTCGCGGGCAATGATGGAAGCAGCATCCTTGTTGTAGCTCCACTCTTCAAAGGTCTCATTGTCTTTGAGATAATCCTTTGCATACAGCAACACCCGGTCCATGGTCACGATACCTTCGCTGACGATATCGATTCCATCGACTTTGGACATAGGTGGAATGTTGGGATCCGGCGTATTCTGCTGCGGGATTACCGGTTTGCCAAGATAGGAAGCAGCAATCTTTGCAGTCGTTCCTCCGCAGACGATATGCTTGCCTCCCCGGGCAAAGAATAGAGACATCATTTTTGTTCCTTCATCGTAACGGGAAGGAGGACCAAACGCCAAGTTTACAGTCTCTCTTTTTCTGACACGAACCGTACATACAGTGGCATCATCGGTGGGGTGTCCCGCATAGAGCCGGGCGACGCGATCAAGCAGGATCGTAGTAAGAGTTTTTGCTGTGAAGCCGACACTGAAGAAGGCCTCCATGTATTTGATGACACCGTTGCGGTCCCATTCTTCGTTCCACACCCCGTTGGGGCTTGCGTACAGCACGCCGTCGCTCATCATAATAAAGATGTCATTCTCCATCAGCGTCAGTTCGGACTGCAGGATTACTTTATCCCCGATACGGAGCTCGTTGGTGGGATAGTTATAGTTTTTCCCGTTTCGAAGCATGATGACATTAGGGTTTTCATACTGCGTGATGGAAGCGGAATTGTTATCCCTGATCACCATAATGGTGAATGTGGAAAACGCCGCGTTGACCTCCGAATTGACCGGCAGCGTATCTGCGATGGTTTCCACCGCTTCCTTGACTGACAGTTCCGCTGCCAGCATCGTGGAGATGATTTTGGAAGTCAGCGTGCTGAGGATGTTGGCCCGAACACCATGGCCCAGGCCATCTGCAAGCACGATGATCTTCAGCTGGTGTCCCGATTTGGTGGTCTTTTCCTGGATAAATTCCACATGGTCGCCGCACAGCTGTTCGCCATCGTGATTGATGCTCTGATAACCGACATCAGCGAAATACTCATTCATTCTCATTGATATCGATACGCTCCTTCAGTTTTGTCAGTGCGATTTTTGTTTCCGCGGTGGTCTCACCAAGCAGCATCGCGATGTCCTGTAC
>JAEIGA010002889.1_pt1 | contig 27091 bp, 25 predicted proteins | sample 9270691 | NCBI WGS metagenome assembly JAEIGA01 (sample SAMN17057246, study PRJNA624740) | gut metagenome | biome: biome; isolation source: fecal sample | host: Bos grunniens | place: China: Xizang | collected 2019 | reverse complement strand
TTATTCTGTTTTAGACGAAAATGACGCATTGTCTTTTGCTAGATTAAAAAAACTTGTTGATATTCCACTTGTTGCTGATATTCATTTTGACTATAAACTTGCATTGAAAGCCATTGATGGTGGTGCTGATAAGGTTAGAATTAATCCTGGCAATATCGGTGGCGAAGATAAGGTTAAGGTTGTTGCCGATGCACTAAAAGCCAATAAAATCCCTGTTAGAGTTGGGGCAAACACTGGCAGTATCGAAAAGGAATTTTTAAATAAGTATGGCAAAAATGAAGTTTCTTTAGGCGAAAGTGCATTAAAGAACGTTGCGCTATTAGAAAAGTACGGCGTTAATGACATTATTGTTTCTGTTAAGGCATCAGACGTTAGTCTTGCAGTAAAGGCGTATGAATACATAGCAAAAAAGACTGATTATCCACTACACCTTGGTGTTACTGAAGCAGGTACTGAATATAACGGCGTTATTAAAAATGCAATGGGTATTGGTGCGTTATTACTTAAGGGTATAGGCGATACTATTAGAGTAAGTCTTTCTGCTGATACGGTTAGAGAAGTGGTGGCAGCGCGTTCTATACTTTCAGCGCTCAACATGTATGAGCAAGGGGTTAAGATTATTGCTTGCCCTACTTGTGGTAGATGTGAATGGGACTGCATGGGCTTTGCTAAACAAGTGGAAGATTACACTGCAAAGATTAAAAAGCCGTTAAAAATTGCAGTTATGGGTTGTGTTGTTAACGGACCTGGTGAAGCAAAAGATTGCGATTTAGGGATTGCTGGTGCAAAAGATGAGTGCGCAATATTTGTAAAAGGCAAAATTATCAAAAAGGTAAACAAAGAACAAGTTAGAGAAGAGTTTTTTAAGGAAATAGATAAATGTATACAATAAAAAGTAATGCTCAATTTTTATCTGACTTAAGGCTTATTGATGAAAGATTAAAAAACATAAGATTAAGTTCAATAGAGATAGATAAAAAAGAGTATTCAATAAAATACAATTTTATATGCGACCAAGCAGTTGATGATGAGCTTAATGAAAAAATCATGAGCCATGCTGAAAAAATTACTGCATCAGTGTTTAAGTCGGTAGAAGTTTCGGTTAAGAAAATAGTTAGTAACGATCAGCTTGTTAATAACGAAATTTACAAGTATTTAAGCGATAATTATCCATCAATTTCAATATTTTTAAAACCTACCGACATTATATCAACAGTGGTTGGCGATATTGTTAAGTACGTTTTAAGACTAACTGAAGATGGCGCTGAATACGTTGTAAGAAACGGGGCAATGCAAAAGTTAAATGCTTATCTTTCTAAACGCTTTTGCTCTGATTTTGTGGGCAGTACTGACATAAAAGAAGCAGAAGAAACTTTAAGTTTGTTATCTGAAGAAGTTTATGAAGGCGAACTTCAAAAGATAGAGCATAGAACCATAAAGGTCGAAGACGTGGTCGTTATTGACGATGAAAATATGGGCGATTTGGCGCTTTATATTGAAGATGCAAATGCAGGCGAAGTAACGGTCTGTGGTCTAGTAACCGACATTCAAGAACGCCAAACTAAAAACGGCAAACCTTTCTTAATTATCCATTTAGATGACACTACTGGTCGAACAAGTGGGGTTTACTTTTCTAAAAAGAGCACTTACCATAAGATAAAAGACATTACTGTTGGCGAATGTATTATTGCAAGGGGTAGTATTGGTGAGTATAACGGCAGAAGATCTTTCACTTTTGATAAAATTAACCGTTGTACTTTCCCTAAAAACTTTGTAAAAAAGGATAAGTATAAAAAGGCTATTCCAAAAGAATATAAACTCATTTTCCCAGAACCTGCTAAAGCTAGCGTAAAGGTTAAAAGTGTGTTTGATGCTGAAGTTATTCTTCCAAGCGAGCTTAAGGATAACGTTTACGTAATATTCGACCTAGAAACAACAGGTCTTGACCACATGAATAACGGCATAACTGAAATTGGTGCTGTTAAACTTGTCGATGGAATAGTGGTTGAACAGTTTACAACACTTGTCAAGCCTGATTATAAGATTACCGAAGAAAATGCTAAAATTACAGGCATTACTGAAGACATGGTAAAAGATGCACCAAAAATCAGTGCAGTTATACCTGACTTTATCAAGTTTATAGACGGCGCTATTTTAGTTGCGCACAATGCTGATTTTGACATGAAGTTTATAAAGCGTTTTGCAGGCGCAAGCGAGTATGACGTTAAAAATAAGGTAATCGATTCTGTTGAAGTTGCAAGGGCAGTGTTGCCACAACTTAAAAAACATGATTTACAAACGATTGCAGACCATTTTGGCATAGTTTTCCATCATCACCGTGCACTTCCTGACGCATATACTACGGCTGAAGCATTTATTGAAATGATGAAATTAAAAAATAATTAAAAAACGCTTGCCAAACATATTAAAATATGTTATTATGTTTATGCTTAAATCATAATGCTTAACTTATGAGAACGGTTTTCCGTTCTCATATCTTTTTATAAGGGGAGATATATGAAAGTAAAAAGCAATCAAGAAATATTAGAATTTGCTCAAAACATAGCAACGCCATTAGGCATTACTGTTGTTGAAGTTGCGTTCAAGCAAGGCAAAAATCCAGAATTAACTTTTTATATCGATAAAGATGGCGGAATGGATTTAGATACTTGTGAACTTTTCCATAGGGCTATTGATGAGCCACTTGATGAGTTTGACCCAACCTTTAATCAGCCGTATAGACTTAACGTTTCAAGTTTAGGTATTGATAGGCCGTTTAAGACTGACAAGGATTTTTTGGATCATATTGGTCAAATGGTAGAAGTTAAACTTTACGCATCAATCAAAGGTAAAAAGTTTTATGAAGGCATTTTGATGTCTTACGATAAAGATAAGAAGTTAATTACCTTAAAGGTTGATGAAAAGAACACCTTTACAATCGAACTAAAATCAATAGTAAAAATAAACGAATATATTGATTTTGAATAATAGCCGGTTAGTTGGGCAAACCAAAAAATAAAAAAATATAAGTTAAAATAAAAAGCGATATACTTATTTAAGGAGATAAAAATGATTAATCAAGATTTCTTTTTAGCACTTGATGAACTTGAAAGACAAAAGGGTATTTCAAAAGAAGAATTCCTTCAAGCACTTGAAAACGCACTATGCATTGCATACAAGAAAAACTCTGGCGAAAGCAGTGCCGTTGAAGTAAGACTAAACGCAGAAAAAAATTCTATTAAAATTTACAGCATTCGCAACGTTGTTGAAGAAGTTGTTGATGCAGAAAAGGAAATTTCATTAGAAGATGCACGTTTAATTAAAAAGAGCTATAAGGTTGGCGACCAAATTAGTGCTGAAATCAAAAGCAAGGATTTCGGTAGAATTGCTGCGCAAACTGCAAAACAAGTTTTACTTCAAAAATTACGTGAAATTGAACATGAAAATACTATCAACGAATTCGAAGACAAAGAAGGCGAACTAATGGCTTGTACTGTTAGAAGAATTGAAGACGGCAACGTTTACGTAGAAATCGGTGGCAACCAAATCGAAGGTGTGTTAATGCCAAGAGACCAAGTTCCTGGTGAAAAGTACGAACTTAACCAAAAGTTAAACGTTTACGTTAAGAGAGTTAAGAATACTGGTAGACTTGCTCAAATCGTTGTTTCAAGAACTGCTAACGGTTTAGTTAAGCGCTTATTTGAAAATGAAGTTCCTGAAATTAGACAAGGTATCGTAGTAGTTAAGGGTGTTGCAAGAGATCCTGGTCAAAGAACAAAGATTGCAATCTATAGTGAAGATCCATCAGTTGATGCAGTTGGTGCTTGCGTAGGTAACAAGGGCGCAAGAGTTAACGCAATCGTTAACGAACTTGGCGGAGAAAAGATTGATATTATTCCATGGAGTGAAAACCCACTAGAATACATTTCTAGCGCACTTTCTCCAGCAAGAGTAGTTAAGGTTGTTCAAACTGGTGATGACAGTGCTATGGCTGTAGTTCCAGATGACAAGCTTTCACTTGCAATTGGTAGAAGTGGTCAAAATGCAAGACTTGCAGTTAGACTTACAGGCTGGAAGATTGACGTTAAGAGCGAAAGTGTTGCTATCGGCGATTTAGATATTGATACAGTTGAAGAGGCTGAATAATAATATGGAAAAGAAAGTACCTATGCGTACCTGCATAGCGTGCAGGAATGAAAAACCTAAACGTGAACTTATCAGGGTTGTTAAATTTCAAGATGAAATAAGTTTAGATTTAACAGGCAAAAAGAACGGCCGTGGTGCTTACGTATGCAACGACAAAAGTTGTATAGAAAAGTTAAAAAAGCAAAAGTTATTGAACAGGGCTTTTTCTTGCCCGGTTGAAGATGCCGTTTACGATAAGATAATGGAGGACTTCCTTGGAAAACAAGACTAAAGCTGAAACTTTTATCGGTTTTGCAATACGAGCAAAAAAGTACAGGATAGGCATGAACGCAGTTCAAACTTTAAAGAGTATAAATTTGCTTATCGTGTGCCATACTGCAAGCGAAAATAGTGTAAAGCAAGCCAAAAAAGTGGCAAGAAAATATAACTGTCCGCTATTAATCACTAAAGAAAAAACGCTAGAACAGTTAACTTATAAACAAAACGCAAAAATTATGGCAGTTAGCGATAAAGCGCTGTCAAAAGCAATTTTAGAAAATTCGGAAAAAGATTTTATTTCAACAGATTTAGGAGAATAGAATGGCTGAAAATAAAGGAATGCATTACGAAAATATCAAACAAGTTGGTGAACTTATCAAAGAAGGTAAGCTTGATAGTTTAATTGAGTCTACCAACAAGTTTGCTGGTGAAATTAAGGGTATAAAAGTGGCTTTAGAAGAAAAACTAAAGGCATTTGTTAGCGCTAAAAAGCAAGCTGAACTTGCTGAAAAACAAAAAGAAGAAGTTAAAGTTTCTGAACCTGTTAAGGCTGAAAAAGAAAAGCCAGTGGAAAAGGTTGAAAAGGCACCTGCTATTAAGGAAGAAAAGCAAGCGCCAGTAGAAAAGACCCAAAAAGCGCCTGAAAAAACTGAACCAGCTCAAGAACAAAAGGAAGAAGTAAAGGCTAACGAATTTACTCCTGCTCGTCCTTCATTCATTTTACGTCGTGAAGTACCTATTCAAAGATACGACCGTAAAGAAAAGGGCGACAATAAGGGTAAGGAAAATCGTGCACCAAGACCTGAATTCCGTCCTAACGAAAAACAAAATGCTCCAAGAAATAATGATGGCAAGAATGCTGGTCAAAATAAAGATGGTTTTGCACCACGCCAGCCAAAGCCTGAATTTAATAAGGGCAAAAAGCCACAACAACAAGCAACTTTCGTTGCTCCTCCTATTATTCAAAAAGAAGACAAGAGAAGTTTTGCAAAGAAAAAGCAAACTGGTAACGACAAGTCGTTTGAAGATAGACACGTTATCAATAAGCGCGCTTTAATTAAAGGTCAAGTTGACATTGATGATTTTGATGAAAACAAGACTGGCTATAGAAAGATGCGCCCTGCTAAAAAGAGCAAAGAAAAGGCAGAAGTTAACGTAATTAAGATTGAAAAGGCAGTTATCAATACTGAAATTATTCCACTTAAGGTATTAAGTGAAAAGATTGGTATTACTGCTGCTGAAATTACCAAGAGATTATTTAAAGAAGGCATCATGAAAACTATCAATGACTCTATTGACTTTGATACAGCTGCTTTCATTGCTGATGATATTGGTGTAGAATTAGAATTAAAATTAGACAAGACTGCAGAAGACGTATTAAGTGAAGGTTTTGATGACGTTCAAGATGCTCCAGAACTACTTAAAAAACGTCCACCGGTTGTTACAGTTATGGGTCACGTTGACCATGGTAAAACCTCACTTCTAGATAGAATTAGAAAAACTAACGTTACTGCAGGTGAAGCAGGTGGTATTACTCAACATATCGGTGCTTACCAAGTTACCGTTGGTGGCGAAACCATTACTTTCTTAGATACCCCAGGCCACGCAGCGTTTACTGCAATGCGTGCACGTGGTGCTCAAGCAACTGATATTGCAATCCTTGTTGTTGCTGCAGATGATGGTATCATGCCACAAACTATTGAAGCTATTAACCACGCAAAGGCCGCAAACGTTCCTATTATCGTTGCTATTAACAAGATTGATAAACCAGAATCTAACATTGATAGAATTAAAACTCAATTAACAGAACACGGCTTAACACCTGAAGAATGGGGTGGCGATACAATCTTATGTCCTGTTTCTGCTAAAACTGGTGCAGGTTTTGATAACTTATTAGAAACCATTAACCTTGTTGCTGAAATGCAAGAATTAAAGGCAAATGCTAACAGAAAGGCAAAGGGTGTTGTTATCGAAGCTAAGCTTGACCAAAGTAAAGGTCCTATCGCAACAGTTCTTGTTCAAAATGGTACGCTTAAGGTTTCTGATAGCGTTCTAGTTGGCACTGTTACAGGTAAGATCAGGGCTATGGTTGATGATAAGGGTAGAAGAGTTACTTCTGCTGGTCCATCAACTCCAGTTTCTATCATGGGTTTAGATGAAGTTCCAAACTCTGGCGACATTTTATATGCAGTAGAACACGAAAAACTTGCTAAACTTGTTGCTGAAGAAAGACAAAATAAAGAAAAAGAAAATATGGCTAAAGCTGCTGCTAAAGTTACTCTTGACGATGTATTTAACAGAATTGCTGAAGGCGAAATGAAGGTTCTTCCTTTAATCGTTAAAGCAGACGTTCAAGGTTCAGTTGAAGCAGTTAAGCAATCATTGGAAAAACTATCTAACGAAGAAGTTAGGGTTAACGTTATCCATGCTGCTGCAGGTGCAATTAAAGAATCAGACATTATGCTTGCTGAATCTTCAAATGCTATTATCATCGGCTTTAATGTTCGTCCTGATTCTAACGCAAAACAAATTGCAGAAAGAAGTGGCGTAGATATTAAACTTTATAGAATCATCTACGAAGCTATTGAAGACGTTCAAAAGGCGCTCAAAGGTATGCTTGCACCTAAATTTACTGAAGTTTACATGGGTAAAGCTGAAGTTAGAGAAGTGTTCAAGATTTCAGGCGTTGGTCAAGTTGCTGGTTGTTACGTTACTGAAGGTAAGATTATTAGAAGTGGTAAACTTCGTATTTATCGTGATGACGTAATGATTTGTGAAGGTAACGTATTACAACTTAAACGTTTCAAAGATGACGTTAAGGAAGTTGCACAAGGTTATGAATGTGGTATGAGTATTGAAAAGTTCAACGACATTAAGATTGGCGACTTTATTGAAAGTTATCAAGTAGAGGAAAGAAAAGACTAAATGAAAAGAAGAACTTCAAACGTTAGCCGTAATGATAGGCTTAACGGCGAATTGCAAAAAGAAATTTACGAAATTATATCAAGAAGGCTAAAAAATCCACTCGTAACGGAAATGTTTTCTATTCTAAGAGTGGATTGTAGCCGTGACCTTTCTTATGCAAAAGTTTTCGTAAGTGTTTATTCTACTAATGAAGAAAAGAAGAATACTACATTTAATGCAATCAAAGCCGATGCTAAAAAAATCCGCTATGAACTTGCTAAAGTTATTAGGGCAAGAACTGTGCCTGAACTTAACTTTGTTCTTGATGATAGCATGGAATACGGCGACAAAATGGATAAATTATTCAAAAAAATAAACGAAGGTGAAAAAAGTGTTTAGTTTAAGTGAATTATCTATAAAACTTAAAACTGAAAAGAGCGTGGCATTATTTTGCCACGTTAGACCTGATGGTGATACCTTGGGTTCAGCACTTGCTTTTTCACTTTGTCTAAATAATCTCGGCATCAAAGCGGAAGTCTTTTGCGACGATCCTGTTCCGTCGAGATTTTTGTTTTTAAATAGCGCAAACACCGTGAAAAGTCAGTTAGATGGCGAGTATGGTGCGTTTTTGGCTATTGACTGCGCTGATATTACAAGATTAGGCAGTTTTGCTGAAGCCTTTATGGCGCATAAAAACACATATTCTATTGACCATCATATATCAAATACTCACTATGCAAAAGTTAACTACGTAGTTGATAATGCTAGTAACAGTGAAAATATTTTAGCACTCATAAAAGAAATGGGCGCAGAAGTTACACCTGAAATGGCTAACCTTTTAGCAATGGGTATAATGACTGATACAGGTAACTTTAAGCATAAAAACGTTACTGCTTCTACTTTAGTTTGTGCAGGCTTACTAGTAGAAAAAGGTGCTGATTTAAACACAATACACTACAATATGTTTGCAAAGCAAAGCAAGGCAAGGGCAAAGCTCTTTGGCTTAATAATGTCAAAGATTAGATACTTTTTAGATGATAAACTTGCCATTGCTACTATTATGCAAAAAGATATTGAACTTGCAGGCGCTAAACAAGATGAAACTGAAGGTTTTATAGACTTTCTGATGGGTATTGATACTGTTGAAGTTGGTATTTGCATACTTGAAGTTGGTCAAAATAAATTTAAGATAAGTTTCCGTTCAAAAGGTACAGACGTTAATGCTGTTGCAGGTACTTTTGGTGGTGGTGGCCACGTGCTTGCTAGTGGATGCCAAATTAGTGGCGAATATGAAGAAGTGGTGGATAGGTTAACTTTTGCCGTTAGCCGTTATCTTCCTGAATAAATTTTAATTTATAATGACAGGTTTTATTAATATCATTAAACCATCTGGCGTAAGTTCTGCTTATGCTGTAGGTGGTGTTAAGAAAAAATTTAATTGTCCATGTGGGCATATGGGCACTTTAGATCCTATGGCTGATGGTGTTCTGCCAGTCGGCATTGGCAAGGCTTCTAGGCTTTTTCAGTATATGTTAGATAAAGAAAAAACTTACGTTGCACGTTTTATTTTTGGCTACACTACTGATACTTTGGATATTACAGGCGAAGTTACTGAAAGTACTGAAGTTATTCCAACTATTGACCAAATCAAAAGTGTATTAAGCAATTTTGTTGGTGAAATAGATCAAATTCCCCCAAAATATTCTGCTAAATGTATTAACGGAAAGAGGGGCTATCAACTTGCAAGACAAGGCGTAGAGTTTGAACTTGAAGCAAAAAAGGTAAATATTCTTAATATTGAATTACTTTCTCAAATAAGTGAAAATGAGTTTGAGTTTAAGATTGACTGTAAGGGTGGTACTTACATTCGTTCGCTTGCAAGGGACGTTGCCCTTGCTGTTGGTTCGTTAGGGGTTATGAGTAAGCTTACAAGAACGGCTTGTGGCGTGTTTAATATGCAAAACGGCATAACTTTAGATGAACTTAAAAATACGGACACGCCCGAACAATACTTAATTCCTGCAGACACTACGGTTAGTTTTGAAAAGTTGCACCTTACCCCAAAGCAAGCGCAAAAGATTTTAGATGGCGTTTATGAAAAGTACGGGTTCAAGGACGGCATTTATAGGGTATACAACCAAGATGCGTTTATTGGTGTGGGCAGAGTAAGTGAAGGCGTTCTTAGGATAAATTCTTATGTTAGATAATGTAAATAAACCTACGGTTATAGCGCTTGGTTATTTTGATAGCGTGCACCTAGGTCATCAAAAACTAATAAGGTCGGCAAAAGAGTATGCTGATGCTAACGGATGTACTTTAACTGTTTTTACTTTTAAAGGCAACCTAAAAGCAATGCTTGGTTTAGAGCAAGATAAGTGCGTGTATTTGGCTAAAGAAAGACAACTTTTATTAAAAGAGTTGGGCGCTGACCAAATTTATTTTGCACCTATTAGTAAAACTTTTTTAGCAACGGGCAAATTAGCATTTTTGAATAAACTAAATAAAAAATATAATATTAAGGCTTACTTTACAGGTAATGATTATACCTTTGGTGCTTTTGGTAAGGGTAATATAAAACACCTAACTGAATATGCTAAAACTCATAATCAAGAACACATTATAGTCGACACTTTTACCTATATGCAAGACAAAGTTTCAACAACTTTGGTTAAAAAGGCGTTAGTAAAAGGGGATATTAAGGGCGCAAACGCACTATTAGGGCGCAATTATTCTATAACTAGTAAGGTTATAAAAGATAGAAAGATTGGCACTAAAATTGGCTTTCCTACTGCAAATCTTTTAATTGATGATGATAAAATTCAGTTAAAAGAAGGGGTGTATGCTGGCAAAATTAAGGTTTTGGAAAATACTTATCCAGCGATAATTAATTATGGTGCAAGACCTACTTTTGAAGTCAGTAAAAAGGTTATAGAAGCGCATCTTATTGACTTTGATGGCAACTTGTATGGAAAAGAAATTACTGTTCAGTTTACCGATTTTTTAAGAGAAATCGTTAAGTTTGATAGTAAAATTGAGTTGAAAGAACAATTAAAAAAAGATTTACTTAAAGTTAAGGGTGAATTTAATGATTAAGTTTGGACCTAGTGGGAACTCTATCGCTTTTCAAGAGGCAGGGTTTTCTAAAAGTGAACAAAGTGCTACTTGGGTAAAAGATATGGGGCTTTCTTGCTTTGAATATTCTTTTGGCCGTGGCGTAAATTTAAGTGATGAAAAGGCTATAAGTATAGGTAATGCCTTTAGTAAAGCTGGGGTTGAAATAAGCGTTCACGCGCCTTACTACATTAACCTTGCAAACCCTGAAGAAGAGAATGCTGTTAAGTCTTATAACTACATTTTGCAGTCAGCGGAAAAGGTAAAACTTATGGGTGGCAAAAGGGTAGTTTTTCACCCTGCAAGCCAAGGCAAAATGAAAAGGGAACAAGCCGTAGAACTAACCATTAAAAGGCTTAACGCCCTACGCGATATGGTCTATGAAAGGGGTTTAGAAGATCTTATTTATTGCCCAGAAACTATGGGTAAGCTTGGTCAAATAGGCACTATTGAAGAAGTAACTGAATTTTGTAAGATTGATAAGATTTACACACCAGCAGTTGATTTTGGGCACGTTAATGCAAGAGAGTTTGGTAGCCTTAAGACCGAACAAGATTATCTTGATAGGTTAAATTACATGATAGATAATTTGGGCTATGAAAGAATGAAGCACTTTCATATCCATTTTTCAAAGATAGAATATTCTGCAAAGGGTGAAGTTAGACACTTAACTTTTGAAGATGACCATTACGGACCTGACTATATGCCATTGATTAGCGCGTTAAAAAAACTTGATTTACAACCGTTTGTTGTGTGCGAATCAGCAGGTACTCAAGACAAAGACGCATTAAAAATGCAAAATGCTTATTATGGAATTGACTTACAGTCAATTTTTTGGTAAAATAAAATAGTTAAATGAAAAAACTACCGTTTACTAACAAAAATGCTTGTCTTATTACTGATGAATTGACAGGCAAATATTTAACGGGGCTGTCTTTAGATGAAGGATATTTAATCTTGGCAGATGAGATGACCTTACTTGTTGATGCAAGATATTATAGTGCAACTAAAACTGCTTATCAAAATACTGGCGTTAACGTTAAACTTTTTACATGCTTTAAAGACTTGAAAGAGTTTTTGCAAAGTCTTAACGTGCAGACCTTGTATTTGGACTTTTCAAAGATTACGGTAAAGCAGTTTAATGAGTATAAGGCTTTTGGTTTTGAAATTCAAGATGCCGAAAAGTATATCATTGATGCAAGGGCTGTTAAAAGCCAAACGGAAATTGATAATATAGTTAAGGCTTGTGAAATTGCTGAAAAGGCTTACCATAAAGCCATGAAACAAGTTCGTTTGGGTATGACCGAGATTGAACTAAAGCAAATAATAGAGCAAAATATAGTTAATCTTGGTGGACAAGGTGCTTCGTTCGAAACTATTGTTGCATTTGGGAAAAATGGGGCTGTACCACACCATAAAACTTGCAATGACAGGTTGAGTGAAAATATTCCTATTTTAGTTGATATGGGCGCTATCTTTAACGGATATATGTCGGATATTACAAGAATGGCTTACTTTGGTACACCTACTAAAAAGTTTTTAGACTGCTATAGCCAAGTGCTTTTAGCAAACCAACTTGCAATTGAAAAGATTAAGCTTGGCACAAAAACCAATCAAGCTGATGCTTTTGCAAGAGAAAGTTTACAAAAAGCAAATTTAGATAAATACTTTACCCACTCACTAGGGCACGGTATAGGCATAGAAGTTCATGAATTTCCAGCACTTTCTTTTAGAAAAGAAGATGAACTAAAGGAAAACATGGTGTTCACAATAGAACCTGGCGTGTATATAGACGGTGAGTTTGGGATAAGAATAGAAGACACTGTACTGCTTACTAAAAGTGGTGTAAAAAGGCTGTTTACAGACAGCAAGGAACTGTTAATTTTGCCTATTAAATAGGCTTAATATAAAACTTATCACTAGGCAAACGCTTTGAGTGATAAACACAAAAATTAAGAAAAAATTTGTACAAATTTAAGGAGAAAACAATATGATACAAGCAGGCGATTTTAGAAAGGGCGTAACTTTCGAATACGAAAACAGCATTTACACAATCGTTGATTTCCAACACGTTAAACCTGGTAAAGGTGCTGCGTTCGTTAGAACAACAATGAAGAACGTTGTAACTGGCAAAGTTTTAGAAAAAACTTGGAACCCAACTGAAAAAATTCAAGAAGCACAAATCGAAACAAGAAACATGACTTATTCTTACACCGATGGTGAACTTTACTATTTCATGGACCAAGATTTCAACTTAACACCACTTAACTATGATCAAGTTGAAGATGCTCTTAAATGGATTAAAGAAAACGATCCAGTTATCGTTAGATCTTACAAGGGTAACGCTTTCTCTGTAGAATGCGAAAATTTCGTAGTTCTTCGTGTAACTCAAGCAGACCCATCAGTTAAGGGTAACACTGCAACAAACGCAACTAAAGATGCTATCGTTGAAACAGGCACAAAATTACAAGTTCCTATGTTCGTTGAAGAAGGCGAATTAATCAGAATCGACACAAGAACTGGCGAATACATGGAAAGAGTTAAGGGCTAATATTTACCCTTAATTAATTATCTGGTTTATTTTTGACCAAAAAGTACCCGCAAAGATTATTTGCGGGTATTCTAATTATTTTTTGTAGGAGTTAAAATGCAAACAGCGTTAATTACCGGTGTTAGTGGTGGTATAGGCAAAGCCATTGCTAAAAAGTTTATTGATCAAGGTTATTTTGTTATAGGTCAATATAATAGTAACGAAAAAAGTGTTTTAGAGTTAAAAGCCGAGCTTGAGAAGTCAGGCAAAGCAGACCTTTTCTTTGCAGTAAAGGCAGACTTTACTAAAGTAGAACAAATAAACCAAATGATGGATAATATTGAAAAGAGTTTTAAGAGCATATCAGTTTTAGTAAACAATTCTGGTGTTGCTCTATATAAACTTGTAACCGATACCACGGAGCAAGACTGGGATAAACTTTTTGACGTGAATGTTAAGAGCGCTTTTATGATTACTAATAGAGTTCTTAAGGGCATGATTAGTGCAAAGAAAGGCAAAATTGTTAACGTTTCTTCAATGTGGGGCATTGTTGGTAGCAGTATGGAAGTTGCATATTCAGCAAGCAAGTCTGCAATCATCGGCTACAACAAGGCACTTGCAAAAGAAGTTGGGCCAAGTGGTATTAACGTAAACTGCGTTTGCCCGGGTGTTATTAAAACACCTATGAATGCTAACTTATCTAGTCAAGATATGGCTGATTTAGCTGACCAAACTCCGTTAGGTAGGATTGGTACGCCTGAAGAAGTTAGCGAGTTGGTTTATTTCTTATCTTCAGATAAGGCTGATTTTATTACTGGACAAATTATTTCGTGCGACGGCGGATTCGCGTTATAGGAAAGATTATGCAAAGATGCTCTGGAATTTTAATGCCTATATTTTCTATACCAAGTAATTATGGTATAGGCGATTTTGGAAAAGAAAGTTATGACTTTATAGATAAATTAAGCATGTCAGGTCAAAAGATTTGGCAAATTTTGCCACTCGTTCAAACGGGTTATGGCAATTCGCCTTATTCATCAGTTTGTTCAACTTCTTTTAACCCTTATTTTATCAGCCCTGAACTATTAAAAGAACAGGGCTTAATCACTGAAGAAGAATTAAAGTTTTCACTTTCTAACAAAAAATATATAGACTATGAAGAACTTTATAACGTTCGTTATCCACTTTTAAGAAAGGCTTTTGAAAGGTTTGATAAAAATGATGCAGGATTTATGAAATATCTAAAGTCAAAAGAAAGCCACGACTATGCTCTTTTTATGGCTATAAAGGAAGCGTCAGGGCAAAAGCATTTTTATCATTGGGAAGACGGTCTTAAAAATAGACAGCCAAAGGCGTTATCAAAGTTTGAAAAAGCATATAAAGAACAAGTTTTATTTTGGCAGTTTGTTCAATATATGGCAAAAACACAATGGTTTAACCTAAAAGAATACGCAAACAAAAAAAACGTTTCCATTTTAGGGGATATGCCACTTTACGTTGCTTTAGATAGTGTGGACGTTTGGATAAATAAGCATTTGTTTAAGCTTGATGAAAATTTTGCACCTATTAAAAAGGCAGGTGTTCCACCTGATTATTTTTCAAAAACAGGTCAACTTTGGGGTAACCCTGTTTATGATTATAACGAGCACCAAAAGGATAAATTTAGTTGGTGGGTAAATCGTATTAAAGGTGCACTAAAGGTGTTCGACTACGTTAGAATAGACCACTTTAGGGGGCTTGACAGGTATTATCAAGTTGATTTCGATAGAGAAGATGCTATTGTTGGCGAGTGGGTGGACGTTCCTAGTGAACAACTTTTTAACGAGTTGCATAAGCATATTGACAAAGATAGAATTATTGCCGAAGATTTAGGAATTATTGATGATGGGGTTAGGGAACTTTTAAGGTTTACCGGCTACCCAGGTATGAAAATTTTATCTTTTGCGTTTAATGGCGATAGCGGTAATTTGTACTTGCCTGAAAAGTATGATAAAAACTGCGTTTGCTACACAGGTACGCATGATAACGATACACTTGTTGGACTTATCAATAGCTTAAATGAATGGGATTATAATAATCTTGTAAACGGCGTTACAAACAGTCTAAAAACTTTTGATACAAACATAGATATAAGCGACCAAAAAGGGCTTGTAGGCGCCATTATAGCGCTTGGAACAATGAGTAAGGCTAACCTATTCGTGGTGCCAATGCAAGATATTTTGGGGCTTGATACTGATTACAGAATTAATGAGCCGGGTACTGTTAAAGACCAAAACTGGGCTATTAAGTTTGATAAAAGCCAAATTCTATTATCTTCATTCTCTTTGATAAAATCAATGTGTCAAAAAGCTGATAGAATTTAATAAAAATTGCTGTTTTATTATAATCTATTATATATTTTAAACAACTAAACAACAACGACCTTTATTATTTTTTAGAGTAAAGGTCTTTTTTTGTATAAATTTTTTAGCACTTGGCTATAATTTGGTAATAAAAGGGGGAAATAAATATGAATCCATTTAAAGAATTACCAAAAGACACAAAATTAAGTTATCCTAACTGGGGCAATTTAGCAGTAAAGGCATATGATAAGAATGCTACAAGCCCTTACACAAAAACACGCGTTATTTTAATGAACGGCACAGAGTTTGAATCAAACTGGTTTTTACATCACTTTAACAGGCATTGTCTTAATAACGACGTGCGTAGAGTATTGGCTAGTGTAAGAAGACAAGAACAATTTCAACAAAAGCGCATAAGCGCACTAAAGCCTATTGATGAAAGTATACTAGAAACGACCATAGCGTATGAGCAACTTGCTGTTGATTTAACGGCAGACATGGCTAAAAAAGAGCCAAATCCATTTGTTAAAGCACAACTTGACTTTGCACTTTTAGAAGATTTTGATCACCTTTATAGGTATGCAAACTTGCTGGATATGGAAGAAGGCGTTCACGCAGAAAGACTTGTAGGTGGGTATACTGAAATTACACCTGCGCGCCCTACTATCAGCGAGCATAGACACCCTAACGATGATATTAGAAGATATATCAATAGTTGGCAAGATGCTTTGATTACAAGACTGCACACTAATATTATTACGGCAGCAGAACAACAAACTATGAACTACTATATGAACGTTGGAAATATATATCATAGTGATTTAGGTAGAAAATTATATACCGAAATTGCCATGATAGAAGAACAACACGTAACGGGTTACGGCTCATTATTAGACCCATCTTGCACAATGTTTGAAGGTTGGGTAATGCACGAATATACAGAGTGTTACTTGTATTATTCTTGTTATCAAGATGAAGATCACCCACAAATTAAAAAGATTTGGTTAGAACATTTTGAAGAAGAACTAAAACACTTAAAAATTGCAAGCGAAATGCTTAAAAAGTATGAAGGTAGAGATTGGGAGCAACTATTTGTTGGTGGTGCTGATTTCCCTGAACTTATTAAACTAAGAGAAAATAAAGAATATATTAGAGAAGTTATTAAATCGGTAAGATTAACGGGTAATTTTGAAGATATGGTACCACTTGATACAGTTAGTGATAACCATGAATTTTTCAAGTACCAACGCCAAGTGAATTCGAGTGTCAACAAGGTTGCTTCGCACATGGTTATTGATAAATATATCAAAAAAAGTGGAGAAGATTATAGATACGAAGATAAGCCAAGCGTAGAAAAAACACTTCGTGATAGAAGTGTTGACAACACCGACCTTGCAAGAAAAAAGGGCAAGTAATTAAAATAATAGAAAAAACTAAAAACAGAAAGATAAAATAAAAAACAAAAAAGCCTTGCAAGTCGCAAGGCTTTTTAAGTTTTGATTTAGAAATTATAGTGTGTTAATGAATGCAAATCTTAAAATGAATAAGATTGAAATAACAGTAACAACGATATCTTTCTTAGAATATTTACCGGTGAATAATTGAATTAGAACGTAAGCGATAGCACCAACAGCGATACCATTTGAAATTGAGTATGTAAGTGGCATCAAGATCATGGTTAAGAATGCTGGAACTGCGCTTGATAAGTCATCCATATCAACAGCTTTGAAGTTACGTAACATTAATACGCCAACGTAGATAAGAGCAGGAGCAGTAGCAACGCCTGGGATAATGCTAGCTAGTGGTGATAATACCAAGCAGATAGCAAATAAAGCAGCAGTTGTTAGAGCAGTTAAACCTGTTCTACCACCTTCAGCAACGCCTGATGCAGATTCTACGTAAGTGGTAACTGTTGAAACACCAACTAAAGCACCAGCAGTTGTTGCGATAGAGTCACACATCATACATTTTTCAATATCTTCTGGGTCGCCATTTTCATCAAGCATGTTAGCTTGTGAAGCAGCACCATAAAGAGTACCGATTGTATCGAACATATCTACTAAGCAGAAAGTGATTACTAACATGATAACAGAGAAGATGCTGCCAACAACAGAACCATCAAAAGCGGCAGTCCAACTTTCAGCCTTGAAAATAGAGAAGCCTAGGTTACCAAAGTCAGTAAATTGTTGGCCGATTTGATTAAAGTCAAATGAAGGAAGTGTCCATGTGAATAAGTAATATAAGATAGAAGAAACTAAAATACCTAAAACAATAGACATGTTTTTCAAAATCTTAACGTTAGATTTGTTGAAAAGAACAATAGCGATAAAGCCAAGGAATGCAGCAAGGAAAGGAGCAGCACCACCAGCTAACTCACCGTACTGGTTATATACAGTCCATTTTGTTAAATCACCAAGTTGAACAAAAGTATATGGGTTATCTGTAACAATGAATGCGCCTTTGAAACCTAATAAAGCAATGAATAGACCAATACCTGCAGGGATAGCCTTCTTTAAGCAGTCAGGTAAAGACTTAGCAATGTAAGAGCGAAGACCTGTAACTGATAATAGTAAGAAAATTAAACCTGAAATAAGTATTACTACTAAACCAGCACCATAATGTGTGAAAAGTGCTGAATTGTAGCCTATTGCTGTATCACTTTTATCAAAAATAATTGCAGGAAGGATGAAAGATGTAAAGAAGAATGAGTTTAGACCCATGCCAGATGCTTGCGCAAAAGGTTTTTTTGCAAGGAAAGCATAAAGAAGAGTACCTATAACTGCGGCAATAATTGTGCCAACGTAAATTGCTCTCCATAATGCGTTCATTTCTTCACCAAGGTGAGAGAAGAAACCTGTCATTTGGTTAGGGTTTACAATAATGATGTAACACATAGCGAAGAAGGTTGTTATACCGGCTATAATTTCCGTCTTAATGCTAGTGTCTGCTTTTAGTCCGACTGCTTTGCCGAACTTGGTTTGTGACAAATCACTCATAAGAGTTCCTCCATTTGTAAAAAATTTATATTTAGATAATATCACAACTTAAAGCATATTTCAATACCTTTCTTAAAATTTTACTGAAAAATTTTTTTGTATTTATTATTATATAATAAAGGTGAGCTATTAAACAGCAAAAAATAAAATCGGGGCGACTTTTTGCGCCCCGATTAATTTGTTTTGTTATAGCGACTTATTTACAACCACAGCCACCAAAATTACCTAAAAAGCCACCGCCACCTTTACAGCAACAGCAGATTAAAAGTAATGCAACAGGTAAGCAATAACAACTATTGAATAGACCGTTCAAACAACCACTCTTGCAAAGACAAATAATAAGTAAAATAACTAAAATCCAAAGACAGCAGTTATTTGAACCAAATAAATCAAAACCGTTCATAAAAACCTCCAAAAGTATATATCGCTTCGCCTATGTAATTTTTTATTGTATCGGCGAAGTTTTCTATTATTAATATACTTTTTTTACATACAAAATGTTACAAACGAGTGTTATTTAATTGCTATCAAACTTAAATTATGGTAAAATGATTGATAAGCGATAAGCGGTTATCTAATATTTATATTAGAAATTGACTTTTTTACTTCGCTACATAATTTTATCAACGGATATTCTTAAAAAAAGAAATTCGATTGGAGGCAAAAAATGAATAGTAAGTTTTTTTCAGCAAAAAACGTTGCTTTACTTGGCATACTTATTGCTTTAGTAATAGTTTTACAACTCTTTGCAAGTGCTATACCAATGTTTGGTGTAACGCTTAACTTTAGCCTTATCCCTATTGCTTTAGCAAGCATACTATTAGGCACTTTAGGTGGGGCAATAGTAGGCTTTACTTGTGGGCTTGTTGTTTTTATAACAATGGCTGTGTTAGGTGGCGAACCATCAACGGCATTTTTATTCCACACTAACCCTGTTATTCTTACAATTACTTGCATAAGCAAAACTACTTTAGCAGGCGTTTTTTCTGGATTATTATTTAAGCTAATTAAAAAGTTTAACTTCCATACTGCAGTCACAATAGGTTCAATAATTATACCTATCGTTAACACGGGTATCTATCTACTAGGTATTGTTGTTATGAGAGAGTCTGCTGCACAGTTTATGGGTTTAACTTCATCATCAGCAAGTCTTGTGTTTGGTGTGGTGTTTGGCTTAATTTGGTTAAACTTTGTTTTAGAAATGGTTATTACCGCAATATTTACACCAATGCTTTACAGGGTTGTAAAGATTTTTAGAAAAGACGTAGTATAAAAGGAGATTAGTTATGCTACTAGCAATTGATTTAGGTAATACAAATATCAAATACGGCGTGTTTGATGGTGAAAAGTTAGTTGCATCTTTCCGTGTATCTTCTAGAATTACAAGAACGGCAGATGAATATGGTTCTGTTCTGGTTGGATTGTTGCACGATAGGGGCATTGAAAAGAGTGATATTGGTGGAATAATCTTTTCATCAGTAATACCAGCACTAAACTACACCATTTGCCATATGTGTGAATACTTTTTTGGAATTTCTCCACTAATCGTTGGACCGGGTGTAAAAACAGGGCTTAACATTAAGGCTGAAAACCCAAGGGAAGTTGGTGCAGATATTATAGTAAATAGCGTTTCAGCATTCAATAAATATGGTGGTCCATTAGTAGTAATAGATTTTGGTACGGCAACTACCTTTGATATCATTACTGACAAATGTGAACTTTTAGGAGTTGTAATTGCACCTGGCATCAAGACTTCACTTGAAGGCTTGGCAACTAAAACGGCACAGCTACCTATGGTAGAACTTGATGCACCAAAAACAGTTATAGGTAAAAATACTAAACATTGCATGCAAGCAGGTATTATATTCGGCTTTGCAGGTTTGGTAGAAAATATTTTAAGAAAAATCAAGAAAGAACTTGGAGTTGACGATATTAAGGTCGTTGCAACGGGTGGTCTTGGTGAAATTATAGCAAAAGAAGTAAAATCTATCAACGTTGTTGATAGAACGTTAACTTTAGAAGGGCTTAGAACAATTTACGAACTTAACAGGTAAAAGGAGAGAATTATGTTAAAGAAAGCAGGCGTTGCAATTTTAGGTTTAGGCGTAGTAGGCGGCGGTACTTACGAAATCTTAACAAAAAATAGAGAGTATTTTAAGAAAACTCAAGGCGTTGACCTTACGGTTGAATGCGTACTTGAAAAAAATAAAGAAAGAGCATTATCATTAGGTATTGCTGAAGAAAAAATTGCTTCAAGCATTGAAGAAGTTTGTTCTAATCCAGACGTTGATATCGTTGTAGAAGTTATCGGTGGTACAGGGGTAGCAAGAACTTTTGTTAAGACTGCTTTAATGAGTGGTAAAACAGTTGTTACCTCAAACAAGGAACTTTTTGCAAAGCACTGGCCAGAACTTGAAGAAGAAGCTAAAAAGATGAACGCAGGTTTATTCTTTGAAGCAAGCTGTGTTGGTGGCGTTCCAATTATTCGTACTTTAATCGATGGCATGCAAGCAAATAAGATTTTATCTATCAAAGGTATTATCAACGGTACAACAAACTACATTTTAACAAAGATGGCTGATGAAGGTTGGTCTTATGAAGAAGCATTAAAAGAAGCACAAAGATTAGGTTATGCTGAATTTAACCCAACTGCTGACGTTGAAGGTTTTGATGCTACTTATAAATTATCAATTTTATCAAGTCTTGCATTTAACAAAAAGATTTGCATTGAAAACGTTTATAGAGAAGGTATTACTTCTATCACTAAAGAAGATATCGCTCAAGGTAAAGAAATGGGTTACACCCTAAAACTTTTAGGTATCGGTAAAGATACTGAAAAGGGTGTAGAGGTTAGAGTTCACCCAACTTTCGTTAGAAATAGCGACCCACTTGCAAGTGTAAACGATTCATTTAACGCAGTGCATTTAGTGGGCGATGCGGTTGGTGAAATTATGTTATACGGCCGTGGCGCTGGTGCATTACCAACAGGTAGCGCAATCGTTTCAGACGTTATTTTTGCTGCAAAACACAGTGAATATTTCTATGCTAGCTTTAAAAACAACGAAAGGGGCAATAAGGCAGTTAAGTTTGCTTCAGACTTTACATCAAAGTACTACATTCGTTTAACTGTTAAGGACGTTCCTGGCGTATTAGCAAAGATTGCAGGCTTATTCTCAAAGAGCAACGTAAGTATTGCTGAAGTTAAGCAAGTTGCTGCAAGTGAAGACAATGCTCAAATCGTAATTATTACTCACGTTTGCCACGAAAGTGCTGTTAAGAAGACACTTGATAAGATTTCTTCTGTGGAAGAAGTTGTAAGCGTTGATGCAAATATTAGAATTGAAGACTAATATTTTTAACTAAACAAAGGAGATACTATAAATGGCTTTAACTCCAATTCAAAATGAACAAATTGCAAAACTGGCCGAAATCTGCCGTTCAACACCAAAGTTTTCTGAAGAAACATATAGAGAAAAACAAGTTAAAAGGGGCTTACGTGATGAAAAGGGTGCAGGTGTTGTAACCGGTCTTACAGATATTTCAGACGTAATCGCAAAGAAAAAAGTTGATGGCGTTTTAGTGCCAGCACCAGGCGAACTTTACTATCGTGGTATTGACGTTCGTACTATGATAGAAAATTATAACGATGAAATGTGTTCTGGCTTTGAAGAAGCAACTTATCTATTGCTTTTTAATAAACTTCCAAATAAAGAAGAATTAGAAGATTTTAATAAACTTTTAGCATCTTTAAGAAAGTTGCCTAAAAACTTCGTGCGTGACGTTATTATGAAGGCGCCAAACAAAGATATCATGAACTCTATTGCAAGATGTGTTCTAAATCTTTACAGCTATGACAACTTTGCATTAGATAATTCTATTGACAACGTATTAAAACAAAGCTTATCATTAATTTCTATCACACCAATGCTTGCAGTTTATGCTTATAACGCTCACATGCACATTAACGAAAACAAGTCATTGATTATTCATAGACCACGTCCTGATTATTCAACTGCACAAAACGTTTTACACATGTTGCGTCCTAATAGTGAATTTACATCACTTGAAGCAAAAGTATTAGATATCGCATTTATTTTACACGCAGAACACGGTGGTGGTAACAACTCATCATTTACAACACACGTTGTAACATCTGCTGGTAGTGATACGTATTCAACTATTACTGCAGCACTTTGCTCATTGAAAGGTCCAAAGCACGGTGGTGCTAACATCAAGGCTATGGAAATGATGGCTGACATTAAGAAGAACGTTTCTGACTGGGAAGATGAAGATGAATTGCGTGCATACGTTGCAAAACTTCTTGCTGGTGAAGCATACGATAACTCAGGTCTTGTTTATGGTATGGGCCACGCAGTTTATTCTATTTCAGACCCTAGAGCACAAGTGTTTAAGGATTTTGTTCGTAAACTTGCTAAAGAAAAGGGCAGAACAAAAGAATTTAATCTTTACAATAAGGTTGAAAGTCTTTCTCAACAACTTATTTGCGAAAAGAGAAAAATTATCAAGGGCGTATCTGCAAACGTTGACTTTTATAGTGGCTTCGTTTATAACATGCTTGGTCTTCCTGTTGAATTATTTACACCTATGTTCGCAGTTGCAAGAATGTCAGGCTGGTGTGCACACAGATTAGAAGAACTACATAACTCTGGTAAGATTATCCGTCCTGCTTACGTTTCTACTAACGGCAGAAATCCTTACATTAAGCTAGAAGATAGAAAATAATAAGGTAAAAATAAAATAACAAAAATTAAAACGCACTCAATTGTGAGTGCGTTTTTTGTTGTAATTTTTCAAGTTTTATTTTGTACAATTATTTATTAAAGCAGTCGCAACGCTTTGTGCCAACGTAGCCAGTGTCGTTACATTTTGTGCAAGAATATTTAGGTGATAAATCGTCCAACGTAAGCCCTTTGGTCTTTAATAAGGCTTGAGCGTTGTTATAAAGTTCTGTTTTTTCTTGTTCCAACTTGTTTAGTGCCACTTGATCATTTGCTATTTCAGCAAACGCAAGGTCTCTTTCAATAGAGTTTAACCTGCCGTAAACGACCAAGAACCCATCTATATTGCTTGCAATCTCATTATTCTTTTGTGCACGAGATAGGGCAATGGTTCTTCTTCTTTCGTATTCGCGATTATAAGTTTCTTGCGAATTATCGACCACTTGTGGGGTTGAAGCAATGTTTTCAACCGTATATACGCTATTGTTTTTCCAGTTGCTTAATATTCCGTTTAGGTAGGCGATAGGTGAAGACTTGCCTGCAGAAAGTTTTGCTGCTTCTAAAATCATTTCGTTAGAGAAGTTCCAACTCTTCCAAACGTTCAAGTTTTCTCTATCCCAAGGGTTTGGTCTACGATTTAAGCCCACAGTAAGCAATACTTTAGCAATAAAGTCATCGATAGACTTAAGATTTTCAAAGTAATCACCAACACTTGAAATGGTAATAAAACCACGGTTTCTTAAGGTTTCGCAAAGTTCATCCATGTCTTGAAGTGTGCTTTTGCCATTCTTAAAGCAGGTTGATGCAATAAATAAAAGGGTAGGCTCATCAAAGCCGTAAGATAACCATTTTTTAGTGTAAGTATCAACAACCGTATCAATAACTTCTACGTAAATAGATAGGGCTTTATTGATTTTAATTGCAAGTTCGTAAATTGCCTTTTTATTGTCCATGTACTCTGCGATTTCTTGTTTTGAAAAACTTTTTAACGCATATAGTTCTAACAAGAACTGATCAAGCTTTGCCATAGAACCCTTTTTAAGCTTTGATGCTGCAAAAATAATATTTTCACTATCAAAGCAAAGTTCTTGCGTCCATTTTTTAAGCAGATTAGCATCTTCAACGTCCACACTTCTCTTAATAGAAAGCGCACCAAAAATTTGTTCAAGCACTGCAGTTTTTGCTATGTATGAAGAAAGTTCCTTTTCAATCTTTTCAACAGTAGTAATGCCGCGGCTACCAAAATCTTTTGCAACCTTTGAAATGTAACGATAAGAAATATCAGTGCCTTTCATGTCCACGCAATATTTAACTATCATAAGCATTGCTTCAGGCTTGATAGAATACGTTTCCATGATCATAAAATATTCAGAATATTCGCTTGTAGAAATCATTCTATCAGTAATAAGTGATTGAACAAACTTTGTAAAATCAGTATATTTTTCAGCCTTATATTTTCTTGGTTTTGAATTAGAAAGGCCTTGTATTTTTTGGTATTGTACTGCAAAAGGCTCTCTGCTAACAATGCTTAAAAGAGCATATTCTTCAAAATATTCAAAAGCACTAACAACTTGTTCTTCTGTCATTTTAAGAGTAGTAGCCATTTCTTGTAAACTTTGGTCCTTTTCAGGGTGTTGACACAAAAATAAGCCGTAAAGATACACCTTTACAGCATCGCCCGAGCAATTTGGTAAATATTCAGTTATGAATACGTTTTCAACATCGGTATAAATGCCGATAGAAAACTCTTTTGCAAAAGAACAGGTCATTTTATCATCCTTTAAGGGCAATCTTTTTTCATAAAAGACTTGCGTTCACGTAAATAATATTATATAATATAAATAATATACTTATAGTAGGCTCACTGTCACAAAAGTGAGTGAACACTATTATAAACCAAACTTTGATAAAAATCAACTTAAAATAGCATAATTTTTGCTAAAAAACACTTAAACTCTATTTAAGGATAAGGTATACTACATGTTAGGAACTATTTTAACACCGACAGCCATATGGAAAAATTTTACCGTTAAAGAAAATCTTGCTTTCAACGTTATTACTGAAGAAAAGGTAAACGGCGTAATTTATACGCGCTTTAAGCTTGAAGGTAGAGAAGTTGAAGATGGTAAGGTTAATATCTATGCTGAACTTTATAGAAAGGCAAGTTCAAAAGAAACACCTGCCGTTTTACTGATTGAAGATTTTTCTATACGAGATGATAAAACTTTGGTAAAGAATTTGTTAAAGCAAGGTTTTTCAGTATTGCAAATAGACATTGCAGGCTTTTCTCAAGGTAAAGAAAACTATACCGAATATCCTGCAAGCATTGAGTATGCTAATTATGAGTTAGTTAAGGATAGCATTTTACAAGTTGAAAGGTCTGCTGATCAAACTTGTTGGTTTGAATGGAGTGCTGTTATCCGTTACGCAATTAAATTCTTGAAAGAATTACCACTAATCACAAAGGTTGGCGTTGTGGGTTCTGGCATGGTTGCAACAGCATTATGGCAGGCAGTTGCTATTGATTACAACGTCGATTGCGCAGTTGTAGCCCTAAACTCTGGTTGGCTTGGTTATCGTGGCTCTTATAAATTTGGTGGTGGGGTTGAACCACAACTTAACGACCAACTTTATAAGTTTATAGCAGGTATTGATCCACAATCATACGTTAGCCACCTTTCTTGCCCAACACTTTTGCTTTCTGCAACTAATAATGAAGTTTTTGATTGCGATAGAGCATATGATACTGTTTCTAGAATAGAAGAAAACATCTACTCTTCAGTACATTATTCGCAAAATCAAATTAACAAAATAAATCAAGATGCTTATACCAACATGTCATTATTTTTAGATAAGTTTTTGCTAGATGATGGTGAAATTTATCTTCCTGGTGATTGCGAAATTAAGTGCGAAATTGTTGATGGCGAGCTTGATATACACATAAACGGAGATAGCAAAGGCTTAAAATCAGTTACTGTTTACCTTGCTGAACAAGTTGTAAACCCTGCTTTAAGAAGTTGGAGGGCTGTTACTGCTAAAAAGAAGGGTGATGGCAAGTATACCACAAAATATTTACCATACAATAAGTCAGAAATGGTTGTTATGTTTGCAACCCTAAAATATGATAGTGGTTTTACAACCTGCACTAACATTATTGCTAAAAAGTTTAACGAAGAAGAAATTAAGGTTACTTATAAAAACAACATTGTATTTTCTTCAAGGGAAGAAAGTTTAGCAAGTTTGTTCACGCCTGCTAACACCATTGATAGTAAAGTAGGTATTGAATTATTTTCTAAATCGGACGTGGCTAAAAAGAAAGGTCCTATGGGAATAATAGGTATTACGCATGAAAGTGGAATTTTAACGTTTATTCCTTGTCGCAAGAAAAATCATCCAGAAGATAATTCAATCTTTATGCTTGATGTATACACCAAAAATCCAGCACAATTAGTGGTTACCTTGACTGCCGATTATTTTGGAAATAAGACTGAATATTTTGCAAGAATAGATGTTTTAGGTGGGGATATTTGGCACAACGTTAAAATTGAAATGAATAAATTTAAGACTGCTGAAGGCAGAGTTTTAAAAGGTTACGCAGATATTGAAACAATAACTATTAATGCTGACGATGAATTTTTGATAAACAATGCGCTTTGGATTTAATTTATAAAGTAGGTTAGTTATGGCATATAGCGTAGGGGATAAAATAACTAGTAAAAAAACACATGCTTGTGGCAATAACGAGTGGGAAATTACTCGTGTTGGTGCAGACATAAAACTAAAATGCTTAAAATGTGCAAGGTCAATTTTCTTATCGGTTGATGAAGTTAAGAAAATTACAAAAGTTTATTCGCCTTGTCAAAAGCAATATTATTAGTGGAGAAATATTATGAGTGAACAAAATAAAAGCTCAAACAAATTCTTTTATTTCATTATGGTTTTAATGATTGCAATTTTAGTGTTTGTGCTTTATTTAAACAATAACTACAAACTTGTAGACGTTTCAGGAAGTTCTATGTATCCCACCTTAGAGTCGGGGGACGTGCTTTTTATGTCTAACGTTGA
>JAEIGA010002888.1_pt1 | contig 27092 bp, 45 predicted proteins | sample 9270691 | NCBI WGS metagenome assembly JAEIGA01 (sample SAMN17057246, study PRJNA624740) | gut metagenome | biome: biome; isolation source: fecal sample | host: Bos grunniens | place: China: Xizang | collected 2019 | reverse complement strand
GTGGTTTTTCTTCAGACAAAAGCTGACGCTATCGCTGTCAAACTCTTCATCCTGTGAATAGTCGTACAGAGCAACAGCAGACAGCACAACCATGCCGTCCGTGAATTCCACATTCAGTTTCAAGCCCACACTCTTCAGCATTTTACAAAGTCCTGTATAAGCGTCCGCGTATCGGCTGAACTGATACTGAGAGACTACAGCAGCAGCTGCATTGTTGGATGCCACAAACAAAGCACCCAATCCGATCCGGTCAAGGATGAATTGGATGCACTTGTTTGCATCACCGGAAATGACAAGATATTTGTCCACCAAGGAACCGCTTGTGTCAGTGGTCTTCAGCGTGACACCGGAAGTGGAAGTTTCTCCGGTCAGCAAAGGAAGAATGACCTTGCTTCCCAAAATGCCTTGCCATGTTCTGCCGGAATATGTGACTTCGTTTCGCTCTGTATCAATCTGTACGCTGTCCACGATGCCACCGTATTCCGTACCTTCGATGTAAAGGAAATACCCATCTTCGCAGCAGTGGTCAGCGGTATTGATGGTACAAGCGAAATTGTTTTCGTCAACACCGAATGCCAAATCCAAATCATAGTGGAGCAGAACGCCGACATCCTCTTTCAAGGGGTTCATGTAAATCAGATCCATTTCGGCTCACTCCGTTCCTCAAGCAAGATGACATCGAAACCAAAGGAGCCCTCCCACGCAACTGTGTGATTGCCAGGTGGGATTTTTTCAAAGACATAGCTGTCTCTGCTTCGGCTGTTGAACTTGTTTGTAATCGTGCCTGTAATGCCTGTGATATAGATTTTCTTCGATGCACTGTCGATTGTTAGGTATTCGCCTTCCTCAACGGTGCAGTTGACTTTGTAGGTATGTCCCGCAAGGCTGATTGTCGGGTTCACGCAAGGACCGTAGATAATCAGCTTGAAATTGGATGCCGCAAAGCCTGTGTTGGTTACAGGCTGATTTTGCAAATTGGAATGGTATTCAAACGGGTAATCGTGCGGAAAGTCCAGATTTCTTGCAAATGTTGCAGTGAGAATGCTGAATGCCGTCTTTGTTTCCTTGACCCAATAGGGACAATCTGTGGTTAAGGTCAGGGATACTTCCATGATGCGTTTGGACGGCTGATAATAGGTTTTCTTCGACTTCGTGACAAAGCATTTGAAATAATAATCACCGCAGATGATTTGACCGTGCTGCATAGCAAGGACATCTTTTTCGGCAATTTCAAACAGTCTGTTCCGAAGTGCAATACCTTCCTCTTCGGTTTCACATGAGATTTTCACAGGCAATTGCCGTTCGCTGACCGTTCTGGTCAGTGCGGCAATTTTCTCATTCTTTGTGGTAACAGCCCATTCATAATCATGGAGGTCGTTGGTGTCAACAAAGATGCCAGCTTTGCCGAAATCAAGTACCTCATTCAGATGGTTTTTATACTTCAGTTGTTCCAGCATCTTAGTTCACCGCCTTTACCAGTCTAGCAAATTCACGATTACTGATGTCGAACCGCATTGTTGCTAGTGCTTCAATGAATTTGTCGGTCATTGCATCATCCATGGTCTGAACAGCCGCTAACAGCTTCGCAAGAAGATTGTTCGTCTCGCTGCCGCCCATTGCACCGTTCATTTCAGAAGCAACAGCGGAAATCCACTGTCTATTCTGGTCCAAAGGAACAACAGCTTCTGCACCAGAGCCTTCCAACACACCGACCTGACCACGCTTCAGCACACCGCCCTTTGCAAGCAAAGGAATTTCAGGAATGTTGATGCCAGCACCGCCGACACCAGGAACCCAGTCGGGGATCTGAACTCTATTCAGACCGCGAATGAAGTTGTTGATCAAACTGATAGCCGCATTGATGGGAGTTTTGATAACGGAAACCAAGCCGCCCCAAATGCCTTCAATGATGGACATCAAGCCGGAGAATGCCTGCTGGAAGTTCAGTGTGAACGCACCAGTCAAGAAATCCGTAATTCCGGTCAGAACTGGCTTCAGCATGTTGTTCCACAAGTCCTGAATGAGTTTGAATGCAGTGTCAACCGCAACGGCAATTCTGCTCTTAAACACGAATTCGAACACCGGAGCCAACACAGTCTCGATGAAGTTGCCGATTGCTTCAAAGCAAGGCTTCAGATTGTTGTCCCAGAAAGATTTGATATCAGAGAAACACTTGGACACGAACTCTCCGATTTCTGGCATCTTCCGAGCGAATTCATCGCGAACAACTCCAATGATCCTTTGCACAAGTTCAAAGACAGGCTTGCCGACACTGTCCCACACTTGCTTCGCTGCCGACCACATATCCGAGAAAGTTTTCTGGATTGCGGGGAAATGTTCAGCGGCCTTGTCATACATGGTCTTGAACCAATCAATCACAATCGGAACCTTCTCGGTCAGTTCCATCACAACTTCAGTGACCTTTTTGATTGCACCAACCGCTGGGTCAAGGAAGTGAGAGCCAATGACGGCCTTGAAGTCCGTCCATGCCTGTTTCAAGTTGCCTGTCTGGTTTGTCCATGTGTCACTTTCTCTCGAAGCCTGTCCGATTGCACCGGAAAGTTTGTTTGCATCTTCAACCATCTGCAACAAGGTCAACTGCTTTTGTGCTTCAGACAAGTTTTTGAATTCTTGTCCAAACAAAGCCATTGCCGCCTGGTTTCTGGTGTATTCCGTACACGAAAGACCCAGAGCCGCATCGTTTTCGTAGTTGCCTTTCAGGAAGGATTGCAGACTTTCGGTTGTTTCTTCAAGGCTTCGGTCATAGAATGCTGCGCTATCGGCAATTGCCACCATCGCACGGTCGGCAAGAGCCAAAGAGTCAGCCGTTTCCATGCCAGTTGTTTTGGCAAAGGCTGCAATCTTTGTGTAACTGCCTTTCATGCGGTTTTCCGCAATTCCTGCCGCATCAGCAATGCCAGAGAGATTTTGAGCGGCTTGACCTTCCAGTTCTCCGAACACCTGAGAAAACTGAGAATTCATTGCGTTTGCATCTGCTGCCGCCTCAATACACGCTTTGCCGAAATCAACGATCTTGTCTACGGCGAAATATGTTGCAACCGCAGTTCCAACCTTCTTGAACGCCTCTGTAATTTTCGAACTGGCACTAGAGGCCTTTCCGGTTGTCTCTTCGATCTCCTGGTTCGCCTCAGAATTATTGATTGCGATTGTTCCTAGAAGTTTAAAAACTTCAAGCATCGGTCTTTTCTCCTTTCTCCTGGAATAAAAAGAAAAAAGGCCATATTTCTATGGTCTATCTAACATTGCCACGCCGAATGTGGCTCAATTTTGTTGCCATTCTTCCGTCAATGGCTGGGACTAATTCACCAACAAGAACACCGCTGTCGAGGACGATTTGTTGTTTGGTCGGTTGTTCTAACAACAGAACAACTTGCTTCAACAGCCGTTCGAGTTGCTGTGTGCTTGTTGTATTGTTGTTGCTTTGCATTTCGTGAAGGTCTTCAGCCACTCTTGACAACCATGCCCTATTATGCTCCAAAGGAACAACGGCTTCAGCACCGGAGCCTTCAAGCAGACCGATTTGACCTTTTTCGAGAACACCGCCACGGGCAAGCCGAGGAAGGCTGATCTTTGATACCTTGCCGACATTAACGCCAGGAAGTTTGTTCGCCAGAGCAATTGCGCTGTTGATAAGGCCAATGCCTTTGTTGATGGCCTTCTCGATGGTTGTCAGAGCCTTGTTCAAGCCAGATTTGACGGCATTTCCCATGGACGTTCCAAGAGAAGAACCGATGGAACTGAATTTCGACTTGATTTGCGTCCACAATCCACCGAAGAACGTTCCCCACCCAGAAAACACAGACTTAATAGAAGACCAAGCAGACCGGAACTTATCACGGAACCAACCGCCGATATTTGAAAAAGTGCTTGTGATTTTCTTGTAGGTGTCAACGAACCACTGTTTCGTTTTGTCCATGGCATCCTTGCCCCATTTTTGGACTTGTTGGAACTTTTCTTTGAACCAAGAGCCAATGTTGGAGAATGTGTTGCTGATGAACTTCCACGCTGTTGATGCCGCTGATTTGACCGCTTCCCACACTTTGATCCAGAAGGCACGGAAACCTTCTACATTGTTCCACAGATACACAAACGCCACCACAAGACCCACCAGAGCCGCCACAATCAATGCAATGGGATTTGCAAGCATGGCTGCGTTCATGCCCAGAATTGCAGTTCTCACAACCTTGATGGCGTTTGCAGCCGCAGTCATGATCGTTCCCCAGTTCAGGATAAGCAAAAACGTTCCGATTGATGTTCCTGCTCCAAGGATAACAGCAACCCACTTGTCGATGGTGTCTTGGTTGTCCTTGACCCATTTCGCAACGTCCTTGACTTTGTTGACAAAGTTCTCAAGGTGTGGTATGGCGGCAGATGCCATCTCCGCAACTTTCGTTTTGATTGCCGTCAAGATCGGTTCGCCGATTTTGCCTAGTTCTGCCATTGCGTCAGTTAACTTCTGCTGGGCTTTTTCTGCGTCCATGACATCCTTGTTGGTTTTCTTGTATTGGTCGGAAGAAGCCTTGTACGTCTTGTTGAGCGTATCCGTGATTAACTTTTGACGCTCTTGCTCAGTGGAACACTTTGCAAGTTGTTCGTTGAATTCATCAACGGATATGCCAGACCATTCAAGCGCATCTGCAAGACTCCCTTGTACCTCACCGATTTTTGCGGTATGGTTTGCGGCTTCGGTCAAACCCTCAATCGGCAAACTCTCACCAAAGGTTGCGTATACGCCCGTGCAGATATCTGTCCAGGTCTGCAATTCCTTTTCGTTGTCTGTTAACAGTGCCAAGTGCTGTGCCGCTTCGGTTGCTTGTCCGCTATCACCGAGAACCGCATTCAGTTCTGTGAATGTCTTCTTTGCGCTCTCTGTGGAATGCTTGTTTGTTTGGAACGTAGCCTCAAGCATCCCCATTTGCGTTCTGTATTCTCTTGTGCCTTCTATGGCAGCCATCCAAGCACCACCAAGAGCCGCTCCCGCAATTCCGATGCCTGTAGCAATTTTACTTGCAACACCACCGATTTTTGCAAATGCATCTTGCGTCTCTTGGCTGGAAGTCTTCGCCTTTTGGGACGTATCTTCCAGGGCTTTGTTCGCTGCATCGTTGTTGATTGCAATTGTGCCTAGTAACCTGAATAGTTCCATAGCATTCCCACCCTTTCACATAGAGTGAATGGCCTATCATCCTAGGAAGGTGCTATGAAAATAACTTGTTCACGATGGATTGCATTCCATCTTCGGTCAGGTTTTCGTCCCCACCGTTTCGAGTGCTTGCATTGGTTGGCTTGCAAACACGATGTTTCCAATCATTGAAACTTTCGTCCGTCAGGCCATTGGAAAGCAACTGTGTGTACATGATCCACAGTTTCCAGTCCTCGTTCCTTTCGAACTCGTCTTTCTTTCGTTGGTATTCTGCGTCAATTACGCTTTCAACGAACTTTCCAAACCGCCCACGGCTAATATACATGTTTATCAAATCCATGGGACTTGCGTACTTTGAGTACAACAAGTCCATGAATTTGAACTCACCGATTAAAACAATTTGGAAAGCACCTTGAAAAAATCGTTGTTCTTTTCGTTCTTGATGATGTCCAGAAGCATCATAGGAGTAGTGCCGAAGGGCATGTCTCCAATCTCCTTCTCAGAAATACCGGACACATCAGACAGAAGAGCATAAAGTTCGTCACGAACATCATCAATGCGCTTGCAAATTTCCTTCACGAGACGCATCATGACCATCATGCCGACTTCTTCGACCTTCTTTTCCTTGGATGCAATCTGAACAAAAACGGTTGCCAGATCGTCAGGCAGGATCGTGCCGAGAATGTCCAGAACGGGAAACAAGTCGCGGTCTTTCAGTCTCCGCAGTTCATATGCCTTAGTTTCAGTGTTTTCCATGTTTTAATCAGTCCTTTCGTTTAGGGATTAGGCGGTGTAAAGATCGCTTGCTTCAGCAGAAGTCCAACCGTCCGCATTGCGGATGAAGATTGCGTAAGGCAGTTTGGTAGTGCCATACTCAATTTCGGAGTGGCAGGCAAAAGTACCCTTGAAGATAGAGTAGGTCTTGTTCTTGTTGTCAGTGGTCAGACCGGAAGTACACAGCGCATGCTTGAAGATGATGATCATCGGTCTGCCGTCCAGGAACTCGCCGTAGAAGCCAAAGCCATCGTAGAAGTGACCCTTCCGCAGAACATCGGAAGTGACAACCTCATACTCACCAGCAGTGGTTACCTTGCCGATAGCCATTCTCTTTGCCAGTTCAGAAGTGAACTCAGCGAAGGAAACATCCATCTGTGCAGTCTCGCCAACCTTGTTCTGGAGTTCCATGACAGCAACGGTTGCGCCATCCAGTTCGGGTGCGAAGAATTCAGGAGTGATGGTCAGAGTGCCGCCATCCTGAGTTGCGCCAATGATTGCAGCCTTGATTTCATCTTCAAGGGGTGCAGTGGTTTCACTGTAGGTCACGCCCTGAAAATAAACGCCAGCACCGAAGGGGATCTTGGAGGGAGTGCCAGTGGTAATGCCGCTCTTAATGCTCATTTATTTCACGCTCCATTCTTTTACTTGAAGATTGATTTGGATCCGTTTCAATTCAGCGTCCCCAGTGGGAACGATCATCGAGTTTGAATAAAAAATAGCCACGGCAGACCCATCGTCAACCATGACCACTTTTCCGGATACCTTGTTGAAGTAATTTTCGATTTTCTCTTTTGCGTCTTCGAGTGTCAGCCATGTATCGCGGGAAAAGCCATTCAGAATGAACGAACTCTCCTGCAATCCGCTTTCCGAATTAGGCTCAGTCTCTTGGTATTCGCCTACAAAATAAGGATATACCGCAGGACTTGCCTCATATACGCCAAGGCCATATTCAAGTCCAAGGGACTTCATGGCATTGTTGATGATTTTTAATACATTCTTTGTCATGTCATTCCATTCCCTTCAAGACTTCTTCGGCTCTTCGTATCAACGCAGATTTCAAGGACGAAAACGCTCTGTATAGTGGTCTGTTCGGTTCGATACCGTTGGATGCGTGAGCATCAAGACCTTCTGCTCTCATTGAAGCAGCAATTCCCAAGGCTTCGTCTTTGGAGTACTGCTTCTGGTTGGGTCTTGGTGTGTCACTGCCTTCAACATATACCCACCAACCTTTGCGACCATCATTGTTCAAGGCGTATTCGCCTGTTCCGAGTTCTTCCCAATATGAGGCTTCATAAGGGCTACCAACTGTTGCTTCTTTCCCGACTTCGTTCACCGTGTACTTCCACAGAGCCTGAGCATCCCGACCCAAGTATTTTTTACTGGGTCGGGAGTTGCGTTTCGTCTGTGCTTCCAGTTCGCCCGCTGCTTCATAGAGGTATGCAATTGCCGCTTCATCTAGAGCCTCAATGACTTGAACACTGAAGTCCTGGAATTCAACAGCCATATCATTGCCCTCCTGTGAACTTCAGATAGATTTCCAACTGAGAACCACTTCCCATGCCCATAGGATTATCAATCAGCATGACATCATATCTGCCACCGTTGACAATCATTCGAGAGTTTTCGGCTTTGATGCGGCTGTCAAGACGCTTGTAATCTGCTACGAATACATGGGTGCTTTCTTGAATTTTCGCATGATATGCGTTGTATCTGGAGTTTCCAGATTGTAAATCAAGCCAGCCATTAAGGACTTGGACATCAGTCCAGGTCTTCACGGTTTCACCGATGTCGTTTCGATTAGCCGTGCAGACCTGAATGATTGCTTTCGTGTTTCCACCAATGCCTTTCATACGCCGATGCCCCTTCCAAACCTAGCCCTCTTGTAAGGAAGCAAGAAGCCTAGCAAGGACTTGGGGTATCCCATGGAGGAATTGTCTCCTGTCATGTCGAAGTAGGTCACAGAATGCCGAGAAATGGTTTCGGAAGATACACCGACCTTTTCGCGGTTGTTCAGTTCCCACTTCAACATGTTCACGGCTCCCAATTTGACATCCATGGGATATTCCCCACCATTTTCCTCAATGACACGCTTGAAATTGTTGTTGGTATAACCATGGATAGAAAGTTCGAGTGCCTGAAGTTTGGCTTCAAGCACTTCGTCAATTTCTTCCGTATCAACAAAACGCCGTAATTCGGCAACGGTCATGAGCATCGGATTTCAGTCCCTTCTTTAGGCTTCCTTGAACTTTGCCAGAACAACCTTGGCAGCGTTGGTCAGTGCAACACCGTAGTACTTGGCGGCAGTGATCTCATGGGTCTGGGAACGAGGCTTGAACTCTGCATCGACAGAAGTATCCTTCTTCAGGAAGATGGTCAGTGCGGGCAGTTCGTCCTCGGTGTACTCAGTCTCAGCAGAGTCGGGTTCCATCTTGATGATGGGGTTGGTGAAGACACCGGACTTTGCCTTGATCTTGTTGGACTTCTTAATCCAGCAACCAGCAATCTTGCCGATTGCGCCGTTCACAGCAACACCAGCGGTGAACTTGTCAGCAGACAGGAAGTTGGGATCCTTCAGCAGAGTTGCTTCCTGCTTGGGAGAGATGAACATGACCTTCTCGATGCCGTCTTCCTCGTCCTCGAACTTGGTAACAGCATCGACAACACCTTCGTAACTGATAACAACAGTGCCGTCACCGGAAGTGTTGGTTGCCTTCAGAGCGGCATCCAGAACATCGTTGTCAACCTTGCCGACAATGGACTTTGCCAACTGTGCTTCAGCCTGACCAACAGGATTGCCCAGACCGGAGTTGATTGCTTCCTGGGTCAGACCCACGGACTTCATTGCTTTCTTGATGGTGAAGGTTGCGGTAGCAGCGGACATTGCAGTCAGTTCGACTTCTGCGCCTTCTGCAACATCTGCTGCATCACCAATGTAGTTCCAGGAAGGAACGGTCTTGGTATCACCAGGAACGCCCTGGAGAGTGGTGTCAACCTTTGCGTAAGGAGTGATCTTTGCCAGTGCTTCGATCTTTGCGTTGATCATATCACCCATAACTTCGGGATTGATCATATTGGACATCATAGTAACTGCCATAATTTAGTCACCTAAACCTTTCTTAATTTTTCATTGCGTTTTTGTATGCTTCGGGGTTTTCGTTGAAAATCTTCATGCGTTCTGCATAAGGCTTTTTCAACAGTGCTTCCTTGGTGAGTGCATCACCGTTGTCATCACCGCCAGGAAGTTTCTGCTCCAGAACCTTCTTCTGCGCGGATGCTTCGAACTGTGTAGGGAACTGTGTCTTCAGTGCGGAAAGTTTATCGTCCCAACCCTTGATCTTGCCATTCTCATCAAGAGCGAGTTCGTCACCCTTTTCCTTCAACTTGAAGGTCAGATAGTCAACATCAAGTGCCTTGCTGGACAGCAATTCAACCTTGATTGCATTCTCAAGTTTCGTCTTGTTCAGTTCGGCTTCTAGTTCCTGAACCTTCGTCTGGTAGGCCGCAACCTGACCCTGAAGGTTTTCGTCACCCTTTGCCGCTTTCTGTAACTGTGCAATTAGATTGTTTGCTTCAGCCAACTTGGTTGCATTGGTCTGGTTTTCTGCTTCGAGGGACGCATGCTTTCCCTTGGAGACATACTCACCACTGCCAAGGTTGGCAATTTTGACTTGCTTGTCCTTATTGGCTTCATTGCCGTTGTAGGCATTGACAGCCCGTTCAAACTGTGCATACAGTTCTTCACCAAGAATTGCTCTCAGAAAGTCCATGTGTATTCCTTTCGTTTGCCGCCGTTTTTAATCGTGGTGTCATCCACTGACAAAATGCCATTTATAAACGCCCCGCATCAGGGGCAAAGTCAGGAAAGTTTAAACGTCATTACCTTGTTGGACAATAAAAAGAGGACTGCTTATCAGCCCTCTTTGATGATAGTTTGATAACCCTTGCTTCTCAGTTCTTTGGCGAGGGTTTCCGCATTTGCTTTGTTCGCAAACGCACCGACTTGGACACGATAAAGTGTTTTGGTTTCTTCCTTCGTTGTTCCTTCGTTTGTTCCTTCGCCCTTTTTGAGCAAAGCCTTCACATCGGATCTGAACTTGTCCATGGTCAGCGAAGGTGCAACCTTCTTCCACCAATGTTCAGGGTCTATATGTGCAGATGCATAACCCTTTGCATTGGCTTCGCGGTGCGACCAAATGTTTTCCACCGGAACGCCATAAGTCTGGCTCAGATGAGCAAATAGTTTTACCGCATGATTGAATGTTTCTTTTGCGTATGCTTCTCCAAGTGTGGTATCTTCGCAGATTTCAACTTGGATCGCAAAACTGTTTCCGCTTCCGTTTTTCCCAGAGCCGCAGCCATACACCAACATGTACCAAGGCGCAATCTGGTACGCCTCAACCTTGCCATCCTTGTTCTTACCGATAACGCCATGAACAAGAGTGCTAGAACCGGAGTTGTTCCATCCGTTGTTGTACTGATTTACCCCAAGATAGCCGTCATCCGGAGTGACATATCGTTTGAGGTTCGGATTGTTTGCGCCTGTGCTGTGCAAGATGAGGTGAGTTGTTTTGTTTCGTGCAATGTTTTTTTGATAGCAAGGATTGCTGACAGCAAGTTGCTGATAGAACTTTAAAAATCCACTGCCATCAAGTTCTTTTCGCGCCATTACTGGCCACCTTCTTTGCATTCGGGAAGTCCTGCAAGGGAGGTCAGCAGAGACAGAACGCCAGCCAGCATCGCAGAAGAACCGACCACAACCCAATCTACTTCGCTCATAACCGCCGTAGTGCCAATGGTTGCAACCGCAGTCTGTGCAACGGTTTTGATTGCTCGAACCGATGCAGCCTTAATCCAAGTTTTCCAACAAGTTTTCATTTTCCATTACTCCCTTCTTTGTTATTTGCAGCGTTTAGATACTTCTTTTTGAAGTCAGCAAAGTCTTCGGCCTTATCCAAGCCAAAGAACTCTGCTCGTTCCTTCAAGGTTTCTAGTTCACTTTTGTCCAATGCCCACTTTGCTCGTTGAAGGGTCACGCAACGGCAATTGCAATCTTCAGCGGGATCCCCAAAGTCTCCAGGATACATTGCTTTCTTGCCGTCCTTTTCAAAAGGTTCTTCAAGTTCCCTGATTTGACCATCAAGTTTTCTGTGGGTTCGTCTTGTGCTTCCGTCCATGGTGGAGTTCCACTGCTTGACAATGCTTGCACCCTTGCTTTTCGCCTTCTTCTGTGCATCATGAGTGGATGCCTCTTGAATTCGATGCGCTTCAGTTGCAACGATTGTCTTTGCTCTGGATAGCGGAGCCTTGCTTGCATTTTTGATATTTCGTGCAATGTCATCGTAGGACATCCCACTAGCAAGACCCCGCGTGATTTCGGAACTAATGGACTTCTTCAACTTTCCGGTATCCACACCGAGTGCCGTATACAAATCACCATTGATTTTGCTGTCAGTCTGAATGGCTTTGACAGCCTCCTTGGGGTCAATGGGCATAATTAAAGGCACACCCTGACCGAATAGGTCATAGGCTGTGCCTACAAATGCGTCCGTATATGCTTCCGAAAGAAACTGCTGAATGGTCGTGTACTCGTCAGAGTGCAACTTTTCAAGGATTGCCTCAACTTGAGCCTTCAAAGCCTTCTGGTGTTCGATGCGATATAGCCGAGAAATTGTGAGTTCATCGGACTGCATGATTTTGAGTTTCAGGTTGATGTCATTCAAGGCCATTTTGTAGTGCCGTTCCAACTGTTTCAAGACAGCCTTCTCGGCTTCCAGATTGGCTTCAATGACTTCTTTCTGTCTCTTATTCAATCATATCACCGCCAACATTAGGCTCGGTCTGAACCGCACCAATGGCATTCTGTGCGCCATAGGGATCCGGTTCTTCCTGTGTGGGAAGTTTGTCCTTGATGTCATCGTAGTCTAAATCAAGTTGTTCGCAAATCAACTGCATCATGGTTTCGTTGTCGAGTTGTGCAGCAAGGTTCAGAATGGTGTTGATTTCCGTCTGTCTTGTCTGTGCTTCAACAAGTGCGTTCTGTGCATTCTCCTGTTCGTTGACAGGGATTTCGAAATCAAACTTGAAATAGACATCCTTCTGCTGATAGTCAGTGCCTTCGCGATCATTGATCTCCGCAAGCACGACTTTCAGCAATTTCCGCATAAACTGCTTCAAGCGTTCCTTCAACTTGTTGGTCTTCAAGCCAAGTTGAATATATGCGGTCTTGATAGCAAGGTTGGTCGTTGCATTGGTGTCTCTCAGACCGGAGGTGTTCAGTGCGAAACCAAATCGATAGATATCTTTCTCATCGATCTCCAGTTTTGCTTTTCTGGCCTCATAGGGGATATCGACCGTCTTAATGTCAACGCCGCCTTCTTCATCGACACCGATATGCTTCTTGGCTTTGATGTTTACCATCAATTCATCCAGATTGTCACCCTGGAAACCCTTGACCACATACAAAGCCTCGTTGGTGTCCTGAATGTTGTTAGACAAACCGCAAGCCATCAGGTCGTAGTCATCAATCAGACCCTTGATTGGCTTCAGACCACTTGTCTGCTTCTTGTTGTTGTCGATACGGAAGAACGGAATGAAGCCGAAGTCCTCATAGTAGGTTGCTTCGTCTCCATCTTTCTTGTATAGGGTGTGAGGTCTGGGATTGATTTTCTCTGCCTCGTCCAGAGTGATCTTGCCGTCACCATCCTGGCAGTAGAAGTAAATCTGCTTGCTGTCCCAAACCTGAATTCGCTTGATTTTCTTGTTGTTCTTGCCGATGCGGTCAACGTACCAATAAATCACATACTCGCAACCGTCATCCGTATCTTTTGCTCGAACCTCTACAACGCCGATGCTGTCTGCACACTGGAACGCAGTTTTGTCCTCTGCGTTCTTGTATGCATACATATTCTCGAAGCCTTTGGACACACAACCAGTCAAGAGATCGTAGAGTTCGGTCATAAAGTCTTCATTCTCGTTGAAGTATTCGTCCAAATGGCTTTGCAGTTCAGGGATGTCGGAGCGGATGAAGCCTTCATCACCGGACAGCAAATACTGCACGGTCTGGTCTACATTTTCAGTGAAGAACGGATGGCTAATCCGTGCATTCCATCTGGTTTTATCCTCTTGAAGTTGACCTTCAGCATCGACAAAGAAAATTCGATAATCCTTGATGTCGTGTTCAGCGTTGTAATACCGTTCACCGACCCTTGCAAGATGTTTCTTCGTACTTGCTGCATCATTGTCGATGAAGGTTTTGATTTCCTGAATTGTAAGCATTTAACCACCACACTTTGTCACAAAAGTCATTTTTTCATTGTTGTAGTTGTTGAGGGTGAAAACACCCTGTGTTTCTTGTCTGCCTTTACCGTTAAACATTAAACAGTTTCCCAGTTTGCCGCATACTGCTCCGGATTGTAGACATTGGCATCCACCAGAGAACGATACTTCACATCACCCCACCAACCAAGTTCATCCTTGGCAAATGCAGTGGTGACAGTGATAGTCTCAGGAATGATACGGATACCTTCCTTGTACTCAAGGTCTGCCCACAGAGTCGGTGCAGCATCAGGAGTATTCTCTGCCGTATCCCACAGATCGACAGCAGCCTTCTTGACCACGCCATTCCAGTTGATGCGAGTGCCAGCCTTAACAAGCTGACCGTCCAACTTCATACCCTCAAACATCTGAGGTGCAGTGGAAGCGGTCTTATCACTCAGACTAGGTGCAGCCTCCAGCATTGCCGCCCGAAGTGCTTTTGCTTCTGTCAGTGTCATATCACTTAACCTCCTGTGATGATTGCCAATGCTTCTTCTGCCGAAATCTCATCTCTGACAGGTGCTTCAACATAATCCCAACAAAGACCACCGTCTTCGTATTTCAGAACGCCGTAGTAGCCGTCCTTGGGGATAAACACCGGAATGTCATCGACCGGAAGAAGGCGGTCTGCCGTTGCATCGTTTCGGGTATTGAGGATATCGACCACAACGCCCTCGCTGTTATACTGAATAATCTTCATGTGTCTCCCTCCTTATGACGGTTCCCACGTTGCAGAGAAGAAAAGTCCCGTGTCATCATAGCAACCCGCCACCCAAATTCCGTCTGCGTTTCTGATCGTATAACCATAGCAGCCAGCAAGATTGCTTTGCGTCCATGTTTTTCCGTCAACAGAATAGTAAAAGCCGTCATTTGTGTCTGCGACTACCCACATTCGGTTTGCATAGTAGATATCACGGGTCAAAGAACTGCGAATATTGCTCTGCGTCCATGTTTTTCCGTCAGAGGAGTAATACAAACCCGAGCCGTTGTCGCCGTATATGTCGCCACTACCCGCAACCCACATACCATTTCCGTAATGAACCGCCTGAAAACAACCTGTCTGGAGGTTGGATCTCATCCAGGTCAAACCATCATCTGCAGAATACATTATTCCTTCGTCGAGTGTGTTGTCTGTGGCTACCCATATTCCATCTGCGTTATAAAGACCGGAAAAAGGTAGTCCCGGATCATAGTGTTCTGTCCACGTCTTGCCATCCGTGGATCTATACAAAACGCCTTCCGCATTACACGCAAGCCACACGCCATTGCCGTTTGATAATGCCTGAAAAGCCGTGTCAGATGAAATATTACCTCGTTCCCACACCTTGCCGTCAGTGGAGTAATACAGACCGCCATCAAAATCGCCCGACCCTCTCGTTGTGCCAGCTACCCACACACCGTTGGCAACGCACATACGAGAAAATCGTCCGCTACTAATTTGATTGATGTTGCTCTGTGTCCAAACCTTGCCGTCATCCGAGTGATATATGCCTAGACCGCTGGCATAGCACATTGCCCATGTACCATTTGCTGTGCAAATTTCGTTAACACTACCAGACGGAGCATTGCTTTGAGTCCAGTTTTTGCCGTCATTTGAGTAGTATGCGCCTGTGGTGCTGGAAGCTACCCACATACCCTCAAGGTTTCTGACGAGTCTGAATTTACCACTTGCAACATTGCTCTGTGTCCACTCCGTACCGTTGGGGAAGCCGCCACCACCGCCACCGAGCGAAAACACAACTTGTTCGCCAGATGTATTAGTCATAGAAACGGTTTCTACATCGGGATATGTTACACCGTTTACAACTACGCTTTCAGCCATTGTAAATCACCCCTTACACAATAGTCAGAACATTGTTTGCCAGAGTGAAAGTTGGGTCGGTGTGCGTACCTTCTGCCTGTGTTCCGTCCGATTTAACAAAAACCTTGCCAGCAGTAACGTGTTCTTCTTCTGCGGTTACGCCGCTGATATCCTGATATTTGTCGGGGATTTTTGCAACGTTTACCTGTGTAATAACTTTGCCGCTTTCAGGCGTGACCGTCTGTGTTTCCTTGGTCGGCGTGATGTTCTTGGTTTCAGGAACGATCTGAACCGTGCCTCCATCCGTGAAGCCAGCAGGAACGTTATAACTATGTGTGGAAGCATCCAATGTCTTGCCTACCGCGCCGTTGTCATCAGCCGTGCCAGTTACCGCAACGCCCTTGGAATATCCCTTCATGCCCTTGGGCATCTTCGCCGCCGCAAGGTTGCCGTCAGATGTGTCGGGGTAAGTTACGACCTTGGACGGATCGGATGCAAGAGGGATTTCGATTGCTTTTACTTCGCTATATGTAACGCCGTTGATTTTTACTGTCTGAGACATTTTTGTCCCTCCTATTATGTAATGGTGATAATTCTTCTGTTGTCATAGGAGACAAGGCCATATTCCGGAGGAATTGCCTTTACGGTGATATCTTCGCTCAACATCTTTCCGCTCGTTGGAATGATTTGCGCTTCACGCTTCGGTGTTACCTCATAATCACCTTTGTAGTAGTCAACATCGGGTCTCTCTGTTGCTATCTGAACATCCTTGAACGCGGTTTCAAACTGATTGTCTCTACCACCGAATGCAACAGGCAACCTCTTGTCTTTTTCCTTGAAGATTGCCACAAACCGCATCAGATTACACCGTCCTTTAGGATCCTGTCTGTATTGACCGTGATAATGCAGGATGCAAGTGCCTCGCCCTCGACCGTCCGAACTCTGACCTGGATTTCAGTTTTGCACTTGCAGTCCAACTTCAGCGTTTCTTCCTGCGTCAACCGCACGGAAAGTTTGTTGGTATCGCAAGTGCAATCTTGTAGTTGCTTATCTACGACTACAACATCATTCTGCGACAACGTAACGAATGCCTCCGCAATAATGTTTGTTTCAAAAGGCATTTCGAATTCGAGCGTTGGCGTTGTGCCTCTAATCATTCATTTCACCTTCCTTGCTATAACACCACCTTGGGAGCATTCAACTTCGCTTCAAAGTTGCGTGTGTCCCATATGGCTCTTTCCTTTCGTTTAATATTGCCATCTGTTCTTGAATGCGTATCTCTCGCATCCATAGCGCAGAGCATCGAGGCAGTGGTTGAAGTCATCTATCGGCCTATTGATTTGGTTGCCGAATTTGTCTTTATCCCATGTGTAGTTGCTGATTTCAGTGATGAAATTCGTGCATCTAGGATGAATGATAATCTCGAAGTTCTGAATGAACTGAATGCCGTTGCTGATACTGTCTCGACCTTTCTTTGCGGCTTCAATTCTGCGAAGTCCCAGGCCTTTCAGTTCGTCAATGCTTTTGGGTTCTGCACTATCAGCAATGATCCGCTCTTTTGCATAACCCATCTTTTGAATTTCGTCATAAATCATTCGGTTCGACATCTTCGTCTGATACAGTTCATCGTAGATGTAAATCTTTTTGTCTTCCAGGTCTATATACGCAACAACAAAGGCTGTTGCATCCACGCTATAACCGAAGTCAAGACCAAACGCCGTTTGTGCGTTCTTGATATCAGATAGGTTGAACGCTTCTTCCTTCCAGTTCTCATAAACCAGACCATCGACAATGCCCCAACCACCAAGACCAGCAACTGCGTATCGTCTTGGATTACGCTTCTTCATATCCTTGAACACCTTAATATCGGCTTTATCGAGGAACTCATTGCAGAGATAGTTGGTGGTCATTGCAAGGGTTTCGTCATCCGGATTGTCGAAGAACCGTTTCTTCAGCCAATGGTGTTCGTTCCAAGGGTTAAAGGTGATCGTCCACTGTTTGAACAGACCTTCGGGGCATTCACCTCGAATACTTTCATCGAGGATGTTGAAGTCATCTTCTTTCATCACCTCATACGCTTCTTCGAGCCATGCCCAACACAGGACACCCACGTCAACGGTAATGGACGTTACCTTGAGCGGGTCATCTAATCCACGGAAGTATATTTTCTGCCCTGTGGGTGTGTATGTGGCTTCCAGAGGACTTTCCTTGAACTCCCACCACGCATCAACCTTCAATCGATGAACTGCCCATTTCAATTCAGTGAAACAACTATCCTTCAGTGTTCGGAAGGTCTTTCTTACAACCAGTGCGTTTGCCTCTGGATAGTTCATCATATTCACAATGAGCCACAAGGCCATCGTTTTCGATTTCTTGGAAGCACGGCTTCCCTTTACTACACGATAGCGGCCTTTGTACCGCCAGAATGTGCCGTATCCCTTGCCGACTATTTTGGGGAGATAGATCTGAAGCCGTTCAGATGTTTTCGTCACAAGGCATCAGCCTCTTTGAATGCCTTTAGTAGTTTTGGGAACTGGATAGCGAACCAGTCAACCATTTCCTCGTTCTTTGCCCATGCCTTTTCTGCTGAGAAACTATTCCAGGACAGGCCGCTTTCACTGAGAAATGCATGTATCAGTTCATGTCTGATTGTCTCTTGTTCTCTGGCGTGAATAATCTCATCTGGTTCATCCATCCACTCCCGAACTGTCTTCATGTTGAGAATAACGATTTCCTTTTTCGCATCATCGCAATAGCCACCGAAGGACATCTTCTCCATGAATTCGTCCTGTCCAGTGTTCACTCTGCGAATAGTGTATTTCGTTCCGAGAACATCAATCCTCAAGTTCGTCACCTCCCGAAATCACAACAGGGATTGTGCCGTTTACATTGACCCTATCAACGAAGCCGCCTTGCGATTTAACCAATAACTCGCTGCACTTGATTTTATCCCTATCCGACACATCCGCATCGTCAAGCATGGAAGACCACCATTCCTGAATATCAGAAATTGTCTTGATTTTCTCACTTTTTATCTCAATTTGCTCTTCTTTTATCTGTTCCCCAATAATGCCCATCAAATAGCGAGAGTTTCTATCAGCATACGTCTCAGAATATCCCGCCTCGATCATTGCTTTTTTCATGTTCCCGCCATTCGCTTTATAGTTCATGATAGTTTGGTCACGCCTGGACAATTTCTCGCTCATAGAAATCCCACCTTTCTTTTTTCCACCTTTCACGCAGACATAAAAATGCCACGACAGGTAAAGGAGGTGAAACCCTGTCGTGGCTAGGAGGAGAACGCTTATTATTTCAGTATAATAATATCAGACTTTCTATATGCAATACTAGGAAATTTACTGCAAACTTTTTGGTTTTGCGAAACTTTCTGCCTCACTTTGTGCTATATCTTTCTTCATAGGGCGCAAAGTTCTCTTCGCCGATGATTTTCCGCAAGCGGTCATCGATCTTTGTTTTGGAATACACGAACGTTTCATCGTCTTTTTGGTCATCAAATATCAGACTGACGATTTCATTGACATGTTCTCGATAGGATACGCAATAGTCAACCGCTCTACCGGATCCCATCTTAAGTACCTCGTTCGCTGCCATACATCCTGCATCCTGTCCGATCTGCAAGACCATACCTATTCTCTGGTGGAACAGAGTTTCGTAATACGTTTTGTATCTGTTCTCAATTTCTGCAAGCATTTTATTTTTAGGAGCCATGTTTTCCTCCGTCCTCAATCGTCTTTTAAAATTTCGCCCATATCGACATACTGCCAAACGTGATTACTGCTTCCACCAACGGAAACAATATTCATGAACATATTCAGTTCAGCAATGTCTTGATACACCGTTTTTCGTTCGACCTGAATGTCATATTCCAAATCCAATTTGCGTATTATTGCCTGAGTTGTAATAGGCTTACCTGACAGGAGCATCCGTTCCACAGCAAGTATACGCCGTCTTATCGTGTCCTTTTTAGCCACGGTCAATCACCCATCGGTGCTCCAGGCAGCGAAATCCAGTGGGTAACATTATTCCAAGTTCCGCCCGCTCCATGCCATCTCGGCGTAAAATTGTCCCAATAGTAGCCTTTGCAGAAATACCCCTCGTTGATGCTTTTATATCCTCGGTTTGGTGTTGTGAATACAAGATACCAACCTTCTTGCTCCGGCAACCTATCTTCCACGCTGATCCACTTGCTGCCGACATTTGTGTCGGTTGCAAACGTCACGCCGTTGGAAAGAAGGTGGTCTGCAAGATCTTCGTTTTTAGTTAACCAAAAATTGATGCTGCACTCTTCGTGCTTTTCCATGCGCCCGCAAATCTGAATGTCTCTAATCAGGTCAATCAGTTTTTCTCTGTCGGTCATTCCATCAGTTCCTTTCTCAACACAACACTTTTACTTTCAAGGGATTTCTGCACATCGATAATACGCTGGTTTGTCGATCCTCTGAATTTGATACTGAGGTTCTTCAGGCTTTCCACAAACTGACCATCAACAAGTGTGTCCAGATATTTCATGATCCGAAGGTGTTTCACATCCTCAAATCGATATCCTGTGTAACACCACAAATCTTTGTTAGGAAATCTCTTTTTGAATATCGCTGCCAGCGTAGTGACATCGTGTGCGTTTTCAGGTGCTAATGGTTCACCACCCAACAGGGATAATCCTGTGATATACGGTTTGCTGCACAGTTCCATAATCTCCTGCGCTGTATCCAGACCGTATTCCTGCCCGACACTGTAACTCCACAGTTCCTCGTTGAAACAACCTTTGCAGTGGTGAGGACAGCCAGAAACGAACAGTGACACACGAACACCAATGCCGTTTGCAATGTCAACGGGTTTGATTTTGGCGTAGTTCATTCGTTAGTCTCCATTTTCTCCCGCAGCTCTTCCAGCATCCGATCAGATTTTTTTATTGACATGTGTAGCTTCCATAATACGAAAATCGCATAAACAGCCATGACAATGGTCACGACATACAGAATGACTTCCAAAACGTTACTTGCCATCGTCAGCCCTCCCACATTTCGCAATCCTGCACCTTTTTCACTCGATATTTGAACTCGTTTTCCGCACAACACTCGCAGTTTCGGCACATTCCGTCTGCATAGTCCTCCGCATTTTCATAGCACTTTCGGCACATACATTTTTCGCATTTAGCGTCTTTCATCCCTCACCCCTCCATCTTCGCACCGCAGTTGGGGCAGTATTTGAAATTTTCCTTTTCCGCATTGTGGATCACAGGGTCTTTTGTTCCAAGAAAGACAGAATGTTTGCACAGGGAACAAGTAATTTTATAGTAATTGGACACCCACCGCCCCTTTGGTCTAAGGCTTTCGGGGGTGATGACAATGGAATGATGTTCGTCCATCATGCAATCAAATTCCCCACGGCGAAGCATTTCGGACAATGTGTATATGTTACACCCTTTGCAGTTGCGTTCATCGCACCTGCGGCATCCAATCAGCCGAACTTCATTTACCATCGTCAATTCCTCCGTTCTCCGTAGCTGCAAAAATCGTCTGGCTTTCGTGGGAAATAAATCATCGTTCCAGCCACATGATCGCAATGATGGTTTTCGGGGTCACGATATTTGCAATCCTTACACTGCACAACCTCCACGGCATCAACGGCAGGAGCATTCTCCAATGCATTCTTCATGATCACCGGAAAGAAACTGCGTTCCAGCAAATCCTTTTTCAGCGCACTCCGGGAAATCAGGTCATTATTCATCGCCAACAACCTCCTCGAATACGCTTCTGCAAATCTCGCTGTCTGCAAACATACCTGCAAGAAGAGAGACAGCGCACTCTTTCGCATACCACTGCCACCATGTACAGTCCGTTTCCATGCATCTCCCACCATTTTCGTGGGCGCAAATCATAATGGGGCAAAATTTCTCGTCATTCACCATCGTCAACCATCCTCTTCCAAACTGAATGTCTCATACAGTTCATCCTTGGCTTCCTTCAGTGCAGTATCTACGATCTGACGAACACGGACACCACGATTGCTGAACCACTTCTTCTTGAACTTGGCTTTCGCTTTCAGGTAGGTTTCTTTGCAAGTGTCACCGCTGGCGTACCAATCGTAATCATGGATCAGGTCGAGAACATCCCACACCAGTTCGCTGATTTCACGGTCTTCAAATACATTTCTGAACTTGTCAGACCAGCCGAAAATTTCATCTTTCAAACGGCTGTCGATATAATCAAATCTTCCACCAGACATTATCCTCCCACCTCCGGTTTTGCCTTGTACACAGGGATGTTGTATTTCTTGCGAATGGGTTCGCAGAACTCATCCCATTTTTTTGCTGCATTCGCGAAACCAGGATAGTTGTCGACATCTTTGCCCGTTAATTCGGAAGCATCAACGACCTTGTACTTGCATTTTAGCGAGCACCCTTCAAGGGCAGCACTTCTGATAGAACTTTCACAAGCGTTGAAATGTACGGCGCATTCTTTTGCCGTACCCTCAAACAGAAGATCTCCTGTTGTCTTGTGGTAAACCTTAAATCGTTTCAATTCTGCCATTGTTCAATCCTCCAATTCGTCAGCATAGGTGGAAAGCCATCCGCGATAATTCTTGACCAGTTTGCAGACCTGGCAACGTTCCTGACCATCAAAGTGCTGGATGTATCTTGCGAAACCAGACCGTGTGGCAATATCAATCTGGCCTGTGTGTCCGATAACAATGACCTTGCAATCATCGTGAATTCTGGTCAGCACCTTCTTCAACTCAGATGCCGTGTAGTTCTGCGCTTCGTCAATGATGACCACTTTCTTTTCGAGGTTCACGCCTCTCAGGAACGTGTGTGTCAGCATTTTCACATACGCATCACCCTTTTTCTTCGATGTCAAACTCTCGTTGTACACGTCCGTATAAGGGTTCATATTGCATGTCAGCAAAGCCTGATAAGCGGGTTCGTAGTAGATTTCGCTCTTCTCGGTGTAACTGCCAGGGAGATAGCCCTGTTTCTGTTCTCCATAAGGGGAAACGATATATATAATGCCGTCCAGTTCGTTCCGCTTGTCTGCAACTAACATTTTGGCAGCACCGAACGCAATGGTGGTTTTGCCTGTTCCCGCCGCTGCATCTACAAACACGATTGTTTTATTCTGGTCGAGGATAGCACCGAGAAACCCTTTCTGGTGCTGATCCATATCTAATCCATAGAAGTTCATGTTTATTCCTCCGTTTCATTCATCACTTTTGTCATGGCTTGAAGGGCTTTGCCGTGGATATAGCAAATGTTCCGGTACGAATATCCCATATCAACGGAAATCTGCTCCAGAGACTTGAACTGGAAGTACCGTTTATCAAGGATTTCGAAGTGGTTCGGATTTTGCAGTTTGTCCAACAACTCCATTGCATTCTGCTTCAGATCGCACAGTGCCTCGATGCGTCTGTCGATTTCCGCTTCCAAATCGACAATTTTGGAAACCGCGTCCCCAAGTTTGTCCTGACTTCTGGTTCCTGATACAACATCACCGGAAAGCGTGGGCGTGATCTTCGTGGTCATGGCTCTCAGTTTTGCCAGTTCCTCGATTTTGCTGTTGATTTGGACATCATACAACTTGATTTTCTGCAAATATGTTTTTGCCTTCTTTTCCTCGCACATCATTTCACCTTCTTTCCAACGATGTTCTCAAAGAGTGATGGCCTTCTTGATCCGATAGTTTCTTTCTCGGTTCTTTGCGATACTGATAGACTTGGAACGCTCAAATATACGGCCTCCAACCGCTTCGTCAATGTCAAGCAATTCGTCTTCGTTCAGTTCGCTTGAAATGACGGTCAGCAGAGCGGGATTGTTGTACCGATAGTTGATAACCTCAAACGCTGTGTTAATATCTGCGGCAGTTGGTTTCGGTTCGTAGCCATCTGGATTGCGTCCAGTCTTGAATAAATCATCGATGTACAAAACTTCGGCCTTCTTGAACTGGTCAATGCTTCGCTGCCGCTCATCCGGATCCATGGCAAGTGATTTGATTTTCGCAATATCATCTCGCCACATCATATAAACAACTTGCTTCCCTTCCAGGAGGAATTCACGGCACACGGCAGTGCATAGATGCGTCTTGCCACAACCGGACTGTCCTCCAAGATAAAACCAGCCTTCAGGGTTCTTTGCGTATTCCACCGCAGCAGTCTTGATTGTCTTTTGCCACGGTTCCTGTGCATCGAACTTGTCAAAGGTATAATCCTTGATAATATCCTTCAGACCGCTTCGCTTCATTCTCATGACGGATCGTCTAATCTCAGCGCATTTGCAGTCGGCACAAACGTGAGAATATGAACCGTCTTCGTACTCAACAACCTTGAATACATGACCCTTGTTTTTGCAAAGTTTGCATTCATAACCATCTTCTTCGTTTCTACTGCCTTCCATAGCATTCAGGCCGTCAACTTTGAACTGCTCATATTCTCTTGCCGACAGTGGTTCATATGTAGTTCCCGATCTTTGGAGCCGCGCCATGATTTCCTGCATTTTGTCCATTGGTTCCGCTCCTTCCGTTGGTTACTTTGGCATTCAAGTATCCTTCAAACTTCGTACCGAACAGCGTTTCAGGACGAAGATATTTTTCCATCTTTTCATTGCCGAGCCATTCGGCGCACTTCTTGTCGATGACAGTCTTGAAGTCTTCAACAGTAAACCCTTCGGCAAATCTCCCATTGATAACGGACTTTGTTTTAGCCGTTGTTGCCTTGTATTTTGTTCCAAGTTTTTCGTTCAGATAGGAGACGATTTCCTCATAATCAACCGTTGTGGGACGATACGTGGACGTATCGTTGCCCGTTCTGTCATTGTCATTGTCATTGTCATTGTCATTGTGAATGTCATTTTTATTTACATACTCACCAACGATTTCCTTGATGGTCTTGTTTAGATCGTCCCTTCCATACAGTCGGGAAAATACCAGGTCAATCAGTTTCTTGTTCTTGACCTTTGCCATGTCCTGTCTAATACAATCCTCAACTGGCTTGCCGCCCTTCATAACCGAATGGCGAAGAAAATTCAGGATCGCAACCTCTCCGGTTTCCTTTGAGTAAACAATCATTTTGTACTTGTTTTCAAAGCGTTCCAGCAGGACATTCACGGTTTCCACGGAATAGCCCAGTTGGAAGGCCGCTTGTTTGACGCTGATCTTGTAGATGCCGAGTTGCTTCGTGAATGGATTGGTCAGCAAATACAACATGAAGTATTTATCTTCCGGACTGAACTCATCTACACCGTTATCCGTCCAGAACTCGGTATCAACTATTCGCTTAATGCCCACGGATAATCACATCCTTGTCGATCTGGCTGAACTTGAAACTTTCACGGAAGGTTTCACCGTAGAAACTGTATGTAGCGGTAAAGTAACTGTGTTTGTCGTTTACATAGGTGACCGTTCCGGTAACAAGACCACCATGCTCAGTTGTATGGCCACCATTTTTGTCAAGCAACGCCCAGGGGACGAACAATGCTCTCTTTCCGAGTAGCGTGTTCATTTTCTCACTCCTTCTGTGATGTAATATCGGTTGTATCGAACTTCCAAGCCGTAAGAGTTCGTTCGGTATTCCGTCACCGTATCCACATTGAAACCAGAGTGACGAAGTTCACTAATTCGCTTTCGCGGACTGTTGATATCCAGTTCCACATACGCATCACGAACAGTGATTGAGCCATGGGTTTTGCAATATTCCAAAATCTTTGCTTGCTGCGTTCTCTTCACTGGTTTCACTTCCTTTCTTTTGCATCTGCCCCGATTGTCGGGGCAGATATACGCCTAAAGCGGATTGTGTGCCAAAAAAATTATCCCGTAATAAAGCGAGAACACGGAAGCGTCTCAATCCAGGCGCAGAACTCACGCCATTCAGGGAGACGGTGTGTGCGTCTCTGGGCATAAATGGTTTTAAGTTGCCGATAGTTTGTGGTCATTCCTGCCGTAAGTTGGAAGCCACACGGATTGGACATCAGCAAGCGGAGATAGTCTTCCGGATCCCTGGTGCGGTTGTACGTTGCAGCGAGTTCCTTGACAATCTCGATAATCCGCTTGTCTGTATGCTCGTCATACTGCTTGTCCAAGTCGAACTGAGCAATCCGATGCATGGTGGACTGACTAGAGACAAAATCAAGGAAATGATATCGTTCTGCCTCAGTCCATGCTTTGACGGTGTAGGTCAAATCGAACTGGACAACAACGCCATTCAACCAGTTATCATGGCCAGTGCCTTTTTCACACGTTGCAAGCGAGAGAACACCCTTCGTGATTTCGCTGTTCAGGTGAGACAGTTCGGTTGCCATCGGGTATTTTGCTCTCATGATACTCTCGTCAAGGCCGTAGACCTTGGTATTCGTGATCCTGCCGAAATCGGCAACACTGTATTCACTCATTTTCAATACCTTCCTTTGCGTATTCATTCAGTTCGGGCTTGTTCATGCAAGTCCAGATTGCACACATCAGGTTCCAGCACACGGCTCGGTCATGCGGTTCGTCATGATCCTCTCGACACCATTTGAGATAGTGGCGAACTGCGCTGTCGATGTATCTGCGAACAGGAATGCCCTTTTTCCAGTTGTTTTCGCCGTACTTCTTGCAACCGTCTTCGAAGTGTTTGGAAACCTCAAGCAGCATGTCCGACCAGGAAACGAAGTCACTTTCATCGGTAAAAATTCCTACCGCTTCGCAAAGGAAAAAACTGTTTCCGCTTTCGACAAAACGATCGATTTTCGAAAAGAACGCCGCCTGATTATGGTGATTGTCCCATCTATACAAACGCTTAACTACATCGAACGGCAGCAAGTCGCATCGACCTTTGCCTTCCTGAATGTCGCGAACTGCACCGCTCTCAAACCGAGTGCGCTGACCGCTATCTTTGATCGTCATTTATGTACCTTCTTTCAAATCAAATCCCGCTTCAAACTCTCTATACAGATGGAACCAGTCTTCAAGTTCCATCGTTACGAGGATTTCAGCGTTGTTTTTCTTGTGGAACACAGCGGGAAGATTGCCTGTTCCTTCCGCGTCCCTCTTTGCTTGGGACATCCATTCATAAAGGCGCATCTGCTCACAGTGTTTCGCTTCCACATGGATCCCAGGAAGTCCCACGACATCCGAAGCATCTCCGGTGTTCCCGCAATATTGAGCGGTTCGTCTTGCATTGTACCCTTCACTGCGGAATATGGCTGCAAGCAACCGTTCAAACCGTGCGCCTTTTTGCTTGCTGTTCACTGCCATGCACTCACCTTCTTCCATTCAGATAGTCTTCAAACCGTTCGCACTTAGCGAATATAAAGCGGTTGTTGCACCATCTCGCCATCTTTTTCAGGACATGACCTCTGGGAATGTGTTCTTTGTCGTAAAGCATCACATAAGCCCAGTAACCCATTTCACGAAGCGTGTAGATGCGCTCTAGGTCTTGCTCGATGGTAGTGTCATAGTTGCAAAGAACATAGACAATCAGGTTGCGCTCGTTGATGTTCGTGATTTCCTTGAACATCTTGAACTTTGGAAGAATTAAGTCCTTGTCCTGATACCGATCCCATGCGAAATGCCATTGCTTGATTTTGACTTTCTTTAACATTTCTGCTTTTTCTTCGGTCATCAACCTAATGTCAAGCCCTTGGTTGATATCAACCCATGCTTTGCTATCAATCAACTGTTGCAGCAAATCTTTCCATTGCTTGCAAGCCAGAATGTTTGGATCGCACAGGACAATGTTCTTTTGACCGTTCCAGAACTCGTTCAAATCAGCAACCTTGCGTGATGCTCGACCTTCTTTCGCTTCTACATGGCAGAAGTGACAACCGCGTGGACAACCTCTCGACAAGAAACCATACGCAGTATCCGTGATGCCATAAAGGGAATAGTCCGGATATATGTGTTCGATTTCTGGTGGCAAGTCAATGTCGTTGGTTTTGTCGAACACTTCCTGGCCATCCACAAGGCTGATGCGATATCCGGAGCCACCATATACGACTTCATCAGCACGAATTGGGTACTCGTAATCTTGTGTAAAACTAAAGACCTTCGC
>JAEIGA010002887.1_pt1 | contig 27105 bp, 43 predicted proteins | sample 9270691 | NCBI WGS metagenome assembly JAEIGA01 (sample SAMN17057246, study PRJNA624740) | gut metagenome | biome: biome; isolation source: fecal sample | host: Bos grunniens | place: China: Xizang | collected 2019 | reverse complement strand
CGACATCCACCGTGCGGTCGTTGCGTTCAAACACGATAACCTGGTCTGCCGGAAGGTTGACCCAGTAGTAGTTGACCGTACCTACCTGATACCACCGTGGATTGCCGATGGTGTTTGCGATGTCGTTTGCGCGGAACTTCTCCGCATTGATTCCGTATCTCTTGCCGGTTGATGTGTACTGGAATTTGTCCCTTACCGGGCGCTCTTCAAGCACTTCTCCGAAAGCGTCAAGGTAAGGCAGGAACAAATCTCCAAACTGTCTGGGGTCAGAGCCTGGGGTGCAGAAGTACATCAGGTTGAACGCCACGGTATAAGTGCCGGGGCCGTTGTTCCTGCCTACGATCATGCACCAGTCGGTCGGAAGCTGTTGCAGAAAAGCGTACTTCACGGCGTTGTGGCTCTTGTCCACATCGTACCGTGCGGTGTAGAAAACCTTTCCGTACTTGGCGCACTGGCCGTTGATTTTCCTGGCTTCCATGCTGGGGTTTATCTTCTCCGACAGCTTCTGCGTCAGGATGTAGTCACGGCGCATCTGCTCATAGCTGACGGGAGTCAGCGTTTCAGAGGGGTAAACATACCAGTCGTATGTGGGGATGTTTTGTATTGTGTTCAGGATGACGCTGTAGGTCATCGCCGAATCGTCAAGGGCGGCTGACACAGCCCGGAGGGACTTTTCGTTGGAGCTGGTGTCGTTCACCATCTCAACGATCTGGTCTTTTGTATAGTCAGCGGCCTTGGTGTTTACGCCCTTGATGCGGGCATTCTGAATCTGAGGCCAACTGTTCAGCAGATTCATCCCGCCTGCGGCTGTCCACGCAGAAAAGATAGACCCTATGCCAAGGGAGCCGTACTGACCGTTGAGCCGCTGAATGCTCTTGGCGAGTTCTGCCCAGGTATCCGTATTCTTCTCTTCAACCATCGGGGCTTCCGCCATCGGTCATTCTCCCTTTCAGTTCATTCTCAAAGCGTTCAAGGAACTCTTTCTGCTGCCGCTGAAATTCAGCGTACTCTTTTTCTGCCTTGATCCTCTCGCCGACTGCCTTGATCCATGTCCAGTCTTGCATAGTGAGGGACTTTGCGGCTTCCGCCGTGACTTCCGCCATTTTCTCCGGCTTCTCATCCGTGATAACAAGGCAGTATTTCTCGTTGGCTTTGAAGTATTCGTACTTCTCCGCCCTCGCAATATTTTCAGCCGTTGACCGGCAAACCCAAAGTCTGTTCATTTAACCGCCATTCGTCCAAGCCGCTGCAAGCCTCGCTTCCGAAGACCAGTAGGCTTTTCAAAGTTCCTGCTCATGCCGCCGGGAGTGTCGTGTGAGAACTCATACTTTTTGGCGAACTCATCCCACGCATTTTTCCTGCGATTCAGTGCATAAAGTTCGGATTTCTCCAGCCTTTGTGCAATCCGGCAGGCGTAAAGCAGGGCAGACCACATATCCTTTTGAATGTACTTGTTCAGTTGAACTTCCGTCCATCCGACCGTGCCGTACTTTTTCTGTAGGTTGGTTATCTGCCTTGCCAGCTTGTTGGTAGCGGAGTAGGGAAGCTGAATTTCCGCATCACGAAGGTCGTGCTTGATGTCGTGCTTCAGCTTGTAAGCCTGCAATCCGTCATAGATGTTTGATGTAAGCAGCAGGATGTTTCCGTTTTCAAACTCTCGTTCTATGTAATCCAGCATGACGCTGTTTGGGTCAGTACCGCTTATGCCCTGCGCCTGGAGGGGATAGACACACGGAATTGCTCCGTCCTTGACCAGTTCCGGGATTTCCATTTCCGGGGACATGGCGCACATCGGCGGAAGTCCGTCACCTAAATCGAGATGCAAGTCTTCCCACACAGCCCAGCCGTAGGATCTGGCGTCAAGCACAATAAACGGCGGTCTTCCGTCCGGGTGGCAGTAGTCTCGCCATCTGCGTTTGATAATGGACGCCTGCTCCATGTGTCCGCCCTTGGGTGGCTTGCGCTCTTCCACATAGACAAGGCTTTTCCTGTATGCGTCCATCGTGGCGGAGGCGTGTTGCCTCTCGCATTTAATAACCGCCATGCCGATCATGGCGTTACCTTGCACGTCACGGGACGATACGTCGTAGCCGATGATGTAGAAGCAGTCTGGGTCTCCGCAGTGCTTCTCTTCCATGACCTTCAGCTTACGGCTCCCCACCAGAACATCGTCCCGGATGATGGGGTTCTCAATAGAGCCTGTCCACTTGCTCTCACACTCACGCATAAATTGTTCGGAGGTGAGCTTCTTTTTGAGCATCTGGTAGTAGGAGAAAGACTTCATCCTTGCCAGTACCGGGACTTGCCACGGAATGCTCACGGCGAATGCGCTCTCGCCGTTCTTCATCGCCCTGCGGAGATTGGTGTACACGGGGTACGCCTCGTTCTCTTTTCGTGTGGCCGATGTGATGTAGTGGATCTGGCTGTCTATGTGAGTCGGATCGTCAAGGCCGTTCACTTTGTAGCTTAAACGGTTCGTGCCCAAGACGATCTGGTTGAAATCCGCAAAGTTGAATGGGTTCTTATCTTCCTGCGCACACTCTTCCGCAATTACCCCCGATGTGTCTATGCCTCGGTCGATGCTCATGATGAACTTCGATCCCAACGGCGTGGACAGCTTGAAGGTGGTCTGCGCATCGTTGTTTTTTATCCAGTGGTCAGCCAGGATCGGCGTATTCCGCTGATATGTGGCGAATGCCTTTGATGCCAACGGCGCTGCCTGTTTTTCAACTGGGGCGTAGTAGCCGGTGATTTCCCCAGGCCACAGGATTCCCTTGTTGCACTTATCGGAAACGACCACGGTCGTCTTGCCAAGACCACGGCATCCCGTCGTGAAGGTTTCCTGATACCGCGCCATCGCCCGCTTCATGACCCGGTTCATAATGCTGTTGGAGAACTCTTTGTTATCTGCCTCGCAAATGTCCTCAAGGATGTCAGGATAAAAACGAAAAAATGACAAGAGTAACGCCCAGCAATCAGTAGCAAACTCGCTGTAGTTGACTCCCTCTCGCCCGGATTTTCTAACGTAATGCCCGTTGCTGTATCTGTAATTCGATTCGGCCATCGAGCGTCACTTCCCCGGTTTCATGCGCAGCGGCTGGATTCCCAGATCCTTGTATGTCTGCTTTTCCTGATCGTCTTGCTCCTGCGCGAACTCTCCCAGCGTGTCCACGATGGCGAACTCATTGGGGAGTCTGTCCACCTCCGCCACGCCCTCATTGAAAGCCGTGGCGTTTCGGATGTAGAGGAGCATTTGGTCGGCGGCATCCCTTGCATATCCATACGGCGTGTGGAACATATAGGTTGCCAGTTGCTTGACCAGCTCATCGTAGTTGTCCATGCGAAGCCCAGCCCGTTCTACGGCTTTTACGATGTCATCCATCCTCGCCCGATCCTGCGGAAGCTCGTCTTTCTTGCGAAGCTGTTCGGACTCTTTCAGCTTCTCAATCATGGCGTCTACCTTTTTGGCATCGTCAAACTCTTTCGCCGCCATCAGCTTGTCGCGTTCCAGCGTCCACCGGGCGATGTCCTGAATGGCGATCTGGCTTTGGGTGCTGATTCCGCTGCGCCCCTCAGTCATGGCATCGTAAACCCGGTTCAAAGCTTCGTAGTCGGAGTCGGTGTACGGTTCACTTTCTGCGCCGTAGGACTTTCCCCAGAACTCTTTGTTCTCTTCCTTGTCTCGCTCCCGGCGCTCCATCAGTTCTTCGGGTGACTCAGCGCCCAGTTCTTTCAGTTCGGCAAACGCTTTCTTGATTTCCACGTTTCCGTCAGCGAATCCAGCCCAGCGGTCTTTTTTTGTATGCCAGTGGGCGGCGCGGAGGGCGGTGATGTAGCCCCCCCAAGGGCCATATTCACGCTTGTACTTGTAGGATGCCTTGATGGTTCTCGGAATGTACGGCACGTCAAACTTGACGCAGCAATAAAAATAGGCGAGATCGGAACCAACCACTTTTGCCAGTTTCAGATAGAACTGGTTCTGACAGCCGGTGCAGTAGAACGTAGGTGCGCCACGGTCAAAGCCGTCTGTGGGCATCCAACTGTTCTTCTCAGTCAGTTCCCTGCGGCAATGCCAACAGAAGCGTACACTCTTTTCGTTCTCCGCCATAAAGATTCCTTTCTCAACCACAAGATATTGTATATCAAGACTTTGAGTACCACAATATATTGTATTTGTCAAGGCGCTGTGGGGCAAAATTCGTAAACATTGTCTGTTTTTTATGCAAAAAAGAGCGCCGGATTGCTCCGGCGCAACTTTTTTTCAGATGTCGAACTCGTCTTCAAGTTCCCACGACTTGACCTCTTCTATGATTTCGTCAAGGTCGTAGCGTTTCCCGTCATCCGGGGCGTAGCACACATCACACAGCCCCACTTCATAAAGGACGCACATGGCTCAACCTTCCTTTCTCAAATTGTTGTCAATCTCGTCTATGTCTTCAGGGTCGGTATCAAGTGCTGGGCGTTTATTCAGGAGAAGAGCCTTGATCTTCTTGTCCTCTTCCTGGATGTAGGGCGTGGCACGGTCAGGTTTTTCCTTCGGTTCTGCCGTATGTTCTCCGTTTGCACTTGTGACGAGAACGGTCACAAACATCGTAGTGCCTACAAGCAGGGAGGTGATGAACCCTGCGGATACGCACCACCGCACCGGGTATGCCACATACAGCCTGGTGGCTACGGCGATGAACATCATCTGGAAAAGCTGTCCGACAACAAACGCCACCAGCATCACGATCAGTTCCTTGTTCTTCTTCATGGGTGTAACTTCCTTTCTTAAACCTCTTCGATGTAATGACCCATATCGGCCATGATTTTTCTTTTCAGGATGTAGTCCTTTGTTTTTCGACCCTTAACATCAACGATGTGGTACTTCCAGTCTCCGCTCTCAAACTGCCAGTAGGTGAAATCTGCGAGGTAGTTGATAGCCCTGAATCGTTCCCCGGTATCCCCATCCGTATAGGCCGGTTTCAGAAGAAACTGCACCTGGAGTCGGATGTCTCTAACCACGCCTGCGATTTCCAATGCCTTGAGCTGGTCGTAATAGGCGGCTTCTTTTTTTGAGTCGAACTTTATAACCGTTCCGTCCGGCAGTATCCTGTCCGTTGGCTTGGCGTGGTACTTGCTCTCTTTCGGAGCGTCTTCCGTTTCCTGCGTGAGTTCGGCAAGGCGGTTTTTCGCCGCCGTTGCCCTCTCTTTTTTTGCAATCTGCTGTTCGTACAGCTTCCGCATTCCGGGCGGCATATCCTCCGGCGAGTTGAAATTCATGCCGCTTCCCCCATGCGGTACTCTGCCCATCTGGTGTAGCTTCCGTCATCGTTTATCTTGTGGCGAAGGACGGTCACGATGGGGATTCCTTCCGCTTTTAGGTCTGCGATCCGAGCCGCCAACCTCATGATGCCGAGTACGTTCATGGCTTCCCATGCGGTAATGGAGCCGTGTGCTTCGATGTACTCAAGGATCTTGTGCGCCTGGTTCTTCTTAGTCACGGTCTCGCCCCCATTCAACCCAAAGAGAGAAACCGAAGACGGCAACCATCGCCACCAGCAGAACAGTATTCTCGTTCACTGGTTGTCACCCCGCTTTGCCATGACACAGCAGGCCGCAATTGTGAATCCAAAGACTGTTCCTGATACAAAAGTTACTGCGTACCACATATCATCGCCCCTCCCAAGGCGTATCATCGTCTATATCCTCAAACTGTTTTCGTCCGCCCTGCGGTCTGACATTGGCAAGCATACCAACGAAGTCCATGTAGACCGCTCCAGTTTCTCCGTGCCTGTTCTTTGCCACATTGACTTCCATCGTCTGCGGCTCCCACGGCTTCGGCTGCTCTTCCGGGGGAAGGTAGTAGGCTTCCCTGTGCAGGAAGATGACCGCATCGGAGTCTTCCTCAATCGCACCGCTGTTCCGAAGGTCTGCGAGGTTGGCTCTCTTGTCACACCGCTGCATATTCGCCCGGTTCAACTGGCATAGCAGCAGAATCGGCGTCCCGGTTGCCTTTGCCAAGCGCTTCAGCCCATGCACGGCCATCGTGGTCGGAAGATAAAGGCTGTCTGTTACTTTGTCCGGGATGATAAGACCAAGATGGTCGATCACGATGAGGTCAAGGTGTCCCGCCTGCCTGACATGGCGTTCGATGTCACTCAGCTTGGCGTTCTCAGAACTTATCATCAGATCCGTTTTGGACAGATCGCTCATGGCTTTCATGATGCTTTTCCATTCCAAAGCATCATCAGTGTTGAATGTTCCGCCCATCAGCTTTGAGTATGAAACGCCGCTCTTTCTCGCCACCCGGCGTGACCATAACTGTTCCTTGCTCATTTCCAAGGACTCATACAGCACCCGGCCTCCGTGCGCAGCCACATTGTCTGCTATCACCAAGCCAACGACCGTTTTACCAAGGCCGGGTCTTGCAGCCAATGTGATAAGTCCCTCGCTTACCAGTCCTCCTCCAAGAACATCGTCAAGGTTTTCAAGCCCCGTTGGAAGGAATGGCTTCTTTACGCCAGCAGCAACCTCGTTCAGATAGTTGCTGAATGCAATGGCGTCCTCTGTCGGAGTGGACAGCGTGGAGATCCGCATGGCAAGCACATTCTGTAGCTGTTCCATTGCGATCTGTGGAGTAACCTCACCGTTCTCCAACGCCCAGCCTATCTCTTTTGCCCTGCGGTTCACCGCCGACTCGCGGACAATTCTGGCGTTGAACTCAACATTGGCCGTGGTCAGGTAGGCTTTCATGGTTTCCCTTACCCATTCCTCGGACAAGGGGAGTCCGTCCTTCCTGGCCTGCTCCAGAATCGTGGTGGGATCTATCGGCTCTCCGCTGTCCGCAAGGACGCAGGCGGAACGAAACACGCTCCGCGCCGCTTCCATTGCGAAGTCTTCAGCCTGGACGTTCTGCCGGATGATGTCCAGCGATTCAGCCGGGTTGACGAGGATACAGGCGCATACAGACTCTTCCGCCATTGCCCATGCGTCTGGGTTCTGTGCGTATGCAGGAACTAAAGATGTTTCTTGCATGGCTCACCTCAGTCCGCCCACTCAGGCATAAAGTCAGGTGCTCTCTGCCGTTTCGTGGCATCCGGCGGCGGTGCTGTCTGCTTTGGCTGTTCGCAGGTTGTCTGCGTCTTTCGTGCGCCACCACGATTCTGCTCCTTGTCAAGCCATGTGGTAATGAAGCGCCGTACACCCTTGCGGGTTTTCTTCCTCTCCGGGTTATCCTTGCACCAAAGACGCATGGCTTTTAACTGTTGTACAACATCCACGTTAGGGAACGCATCCTGCCACTCGGCGATGTCCTGTTCCCTAATGTCAAACTCTGAACCGTCCACCAGGGGCATCGTCAGCACGGGAGGCGCATTTTGCGGCTCCGTGCATTCGCTCTGAGTTGGATTATAGTTGGATTCGGATTGGATTATAGTTGGATTGGATTCAAGCGGTGATTCACGGTGACTCACGGTGAATGACGGTGATGTAGATTCTTTAGGAGGGTCGGGGAACTTTGAATGCTTATTTTGGATTCTCTGGTGTTTGTCCCAATTCGGAAAGTAAAAGTACGGTTCATCGTCATATTCGTAGAGAATCACCATGCCAGTATTCGCCAAATTGTCCAACGCCGTCTGAATCTGCTTCTCTGTTACCCCTTTGCGTCTTGGAAAGACAAGCCCTTTCAGAAGTTCTGCATCAGCGCTACCGCGTCCGTGGTCATCCACATAGGTAATCAAATACAACCAAAGCCGAAACTCAAAGTCGCTGAGAGCATTAACACTCTTGCTGGTGCGGATGCTCTCTTTAATTACTCTATTTGGCATCTATAAGACCTCGGTATTTCATTTTCAAGGTTCAGGCGTTGGGGAGCGTTCCGCCGATCACGCCCCCCATTACCCTTATCTCAACTCCGCCCTGGGGAACGGTTCAGAACGGAAGTTCAGATTCTGAGTCGTCCAGTTCTTCCTCAAACGGAGTCTTCGCTCGTTCTTCGGAGAACGCAGACTTTGGTTCGTCCGGCAAATCAGCATCGGGGATAGAGCCGTTGACCACCATCTGCGCTACCTGAAATATGGAAGTCATGTCAATCACGATGTCGGCATTGATCTTCCACTTCTTGATGTTGGGGTCTTCGCCCTCCTTGCGGTAAGTGTCCTCGACAAGCTGCCCGCAGACGAAGATGTAATCACCCTTGGCAATGCCAACATCAGGATCGCCGATGAAGTGGGCGTTGTCATCCCACACGGACACTTCCATGTACTCGTTGACCTTCTGCCCGTCCTCGTTGTGGTGGCGATCATACTTCATTCCGAAGCTTGCCACGTTCTTGCCGGAGTTGGTCTGCCGGAGCTTGGCTTCCCTTGTAGCTGTTCCCCAAAGAATGAATGACCCGTTCTTTCCGATAGGAGTCATAGATTACTCCTCCTGGTCGAAGATGCTGTCCATGTCATCTTCTTCGATGACCTCGCCGGTGGTCATGTCGGTATAGGAAGTGATGTCCTGAACTTCGGCGACTGCGACGGGTGCGGAGTCGGAGTCCGAAACATCAAGCCCCATCTCGTCGGGAACATACATCCCACCGACATCATTGGGGAAAGCCTCACGCAGAGCGGCGACAAGGGCGCACTTGCGGATCATCAGACCGGGAGAGGTCGCCCACTTTGCCTGGGGCTTGCCGTCCTTGTACTGGCAGCGCTCACGGAAGTTGACCACGGCGCTGATTGGGGTAACGTAGTCCTTGACATACACATCGGCCCATCCGCCGACAATCTCCTCCCCGTCAAGAACCAGTTCGCCTACCCGGTTCTCCAGTTCGCCGTTGCGGTTGATGACCACGACTCCAGCCTTGCTCCCCTGATACCGTGGGTTGGCTTCCGCCCGTTTGGTGAAAGCGTCTTTGGCGGTGAGCATCTGGGCAGGGTTGTTCCCATACTTCACCAGATAGGCTTCGCGACGCCACGGATCAAGCCCGTTGTGGGCGCACCAACTGTTGAAGACGAACGCTTCTGCGTCTGACGCCTGCGGACAGAAGTACGCTTTTGTCAGCGCGACGCTGAGTTCTACGTTCTTGCCGCCTACGCTGAAGGTAACCGGCTTGTCGTTCACAGCCTTAACGGGAGCGAGGCTCTGCTTGGTAGTAGTCTGCCGTGCGGTGTTCCCGCGAGTGGCAGTAGAAGAAGCTGCTTTCATGGGTGTCCTCCTTAAAGCTTGTAGTATTTGATGTTGTTCTTGGCGAAGAAGTATTTCAGGTCATATGCCTGCTCCTTCGTCAGCTCCACTTCAAAGCGGAGAGTGTAGGTCTTGGGCTTGGGCGGTTCTTCCTCGGCCACCGGGCGAATGAACTGTGCAGTAGCCTGTACAGGGGGGGCGGACGGCTCCGGCGAGGGTTCTTCGCTGACTTTGGGTTCACTGAACTGCTGTTCAGCTTCCCTTGCCTTGCGCTCTTCCTCGGCTTTCTGAATGGCTTCCAGTTGTTTGCCCATTGCAATCGCCTTGGAAACGCTGTGGGTCTTGCTGTATTCGGAGAGCATGGCCGCTTCGTATGGGCTGTTCATGCCTCGGATAGCTTCAAGCCCTTCCTTGAACTCCTCTATTTTGCCGACCATGATGTTGGCGGCTTCGATTTCTGAGAAGCTGGCGTTCAGCCACTTGGAGTCGAAGATGTCCTCAAAGGTGATGTAGTCGGCCACGTCGTAGGAGTTGTCATCAAAGAGGTCGGAGAGCCGCTGGCGCTTCTGCTCCTTCATCTCGTTCTCCATCGCCTTGATTTGGCCGTCGATGTTGGAGAGAGCACCATCGACGATTCCGGTCAGCACCTTGCACTTGTTGGCTTCGTAGTCCTCGTAGGGCTTCATCCACATCTTCTTGATGGCCTTGCGCTGGCTGTCGATGCTGTCCTTGAGCTTGTTCAGCTCGGCGCGGGTCTTCTTGGCATCGGCAATGGCGTCTGGGGAAACCACCATCGTGGCGTAGGGAGCAAGTTCTTCGGTCAGCCACTCCTTGACTGCCTCAAAGTTGGTCTGGATCTCTGTGCTGACTACCGGGGTGAGATCGGTAGTCACCTCAAACTGAATCTCCGGCATTCTGCTTTCTCCTTTCTTCCCGGATCAGATATTTTCTGCGCCGCGCAACCTGTGGATTCCATCCGCAGTGTTCGCAGTCATATTCGGTGCGAGTGTATATGTCGCATCCGACTCCGCCCTTTTCCAAGTGGTAGATGCAAGTATCTCTCTCGCTGAACCCATTGAAAGTGGGCATTACCAACCGGCTTATATCCATTGGTTTCCTCTCATATCCTCAGTGGCATTGACGGTATGGTGTCCGCCTCCACGCACTTCCAAAATTTTTCCTCTTCATGAAGCAGATACTCCATGTTGTCTTCCATGTCCTCGCGGAGAAAAAGATATGTGCGGATCGTGGAGTTTCCGTCAGAGCCTATCAGTTCCGCAAACAGATAACAGAACCTGAACCCGGTGGCGAGGAGCTGGTGCGACACCTGGCAGAGATAACCGTCCGGCACTCTGCCGTTCCACTTCGCCCAATCCGCCTTGCTCATGAGCGTGGCGGTCTTTATCTCCAAGACGCCACGGTCTCCGTCATCGTCCAACAGTTCTCCGTCCAGCGTAGCTCTCAGCCACGGACGCTCTTCCTGATACACGAAGTCGTATGGGCGGTAGAAAAGGCGGAGTTCCGGGTGCTTCGCCATGAACAGGCTGCGCAGCGCATCCTCTGCCCGGTTTCCGTAGGACACGGCTTCGTTATCGGACAAGTCCTTTGCCTTGGCTCTCCCGGTCTTCAGCTTCCACAAGTCCATCTTGGACATGAATCCGTAGCCAAGGATCGCCGACGCTTCCGATGCGCCGATGTGTCCGCCTCTGGCGTTCAGCCATTCATCACGGCTGTTGTGTTCTTCATAGACGAGCATCAGCCGCCTGCCTTTGCAATCGTCTTGTAGCCGTAACGGTTGCCCAAGTACCGCTTGCAGTTGGTGCATTTGGGCTTGTCGCATTCAAGGCAGTCATCAATCTCCCTCTGGTCGAGGACTTTTCCACGGCGGTCGCGCCGCATATCCTCATATGGGGAACCGTATGGGCTGTCCCATGGGCGCATAGCCCTTACATAATTGAAATCAAGCGGTCTCATGAGCTTACCTCCGGGGGAGTCCGCCCCGCTTCAATCTTCCTCGCTACGTCCATGATGTCGTAAACCTTTTTCCCTGTGGGGGAGTAGGAGGGAAGACCGGCGGTGAATTTCATTGCCGTAACCCGGCTCACGCCGAGTTCCTTCATCACATTGGCGGTGGTCATGTACCCGCCGTACCGCTCATAGAGGACATTGCGGCGCTCACGGATCGCACGGTCTGTGTTCAGCAAAACTCTCGGCATGGCGTCACCTCTGAGCCAAAGCCCTGCGACCCGCTTCTGTCTTTTTCAACGAAGCTCGGTTTCGATAGATCTGCCTGGATTTTATTTCGTCGCAAATGCTGTCCATACGGGCTTTCTCATTTATGGCATCAAGCTCAGAACGGAAAGCCAGGTACTTCTCGCACTTGCCTTGGCAACCGACATGACGCTTTGCGCAGTCCGTGCCGTCAGGCTGTCTGCACGGGGGCTTTGGCCTGCGGTACAGATTGCTTGATAAGGCAGGAAGCTGGTTCTTCATTGATATCCTCCTTCGCACTCAGTCTTCCCAAAGATTTGAGTTACTCTTTGGGAAGATCAAGGATCTCCAAAATGGCCTCCATGATTTCCTTCGGGTGATTCTTCCCGGCGTAGATTTTCGCCAAGTAGGAGGAATCAAGGTATTTCCCTGTCCGCTTCGAGACCTCTCGGATCATATCAGCCTGCGTCATCCCAAGGTCGAGAAGCCGGTGTTTGACTGTCAGCTTGAACTCCTGTGGAGTCACATACATACCTCCTCTTTTAAAGTTTCGTGGGGCCTTTTACGACAGGCCCCACTTTTGGGGCTTGACAATTACCCAAATATGTACTTATAATGTAATCACCACAAAAACAGTAAAAGTACATTGACTGGGTACTTCTTGTCTATGAATATATACCCCATAAAGGTAATAGTCAAGCAAAAAGTTCTCTTTCAAGGTACTTTTGTAACCATGCACAAAAAGGGAGGGCATGACTTGGGTACTTTGTATGAGAACATCAAACTGCTATGCGACGAACACGGTATAAAGGCTTCAAATTTCGGATTGGTGATTACCGGATCTAAGTCCTTTATGAGTGAACTGAAGTCAGGAAGAAAGAAAGGCGTAAATGCGGAAACCGCCCAAAAGATTGCTGATTATTTTAATGTGTCGGTTGATAGGGTTCTTTACGGGAAAGATGCTGAAAAAGAAAAAAAGCCCGCCACCGAAGTGACGGGCGAAATGGATGCGATTCGTCGAGAAATCGCCGACCGACTTGTTAAATTATCTCCGCAAGATATTATTAAGGTTGTCGCTTACATCGACGGAATAATAGCCGCAAAGGGGGACTGATCTTTAGCTGATGGATAGCGGTATGAGCGTCTTTGTGAGATCGGTAACGGTCATGCTTTGCTCTTTTTCCGCGTCGAGTTTATCCAAAAATGCTTTCAAGATCATTACTTCTTCGTCTGTGAGGTTGGCAACAAAAGCCTCTGCTTGTTCGCGAGTCACTTAGATTCCTCCTTGCAGCCAAGATATTTAGCTTATTAAGCTAACCGCTGTTTTGTATATTAGCTTATTAAGCTAAATCTGTCAAGTACACAAACCGTGTTTTTTGAAAAATATTTTTGAAGCGGAGCCGACCTAACAGCCGCCAAGCATTTTCGGATCGGCCCCGCCCGCTTGGGACAGTTATATCATACCAAAATGATTGGGATATAAGCAAGGCTCAATCCTGTCAATGGAGGTATCAGTTATGGTTCAAATGCTGTCCCATGATGACGCCGTGAAAGTATCAGATGACACTTTGGAGGTATCAAGCATGGAGCAACAGAAAGATCGCATTTTAGAGCTTAAAAAAGCAAAGGACGAGCGCCAGTACACCATTCAGCGCTTGCTGGACGACATTCTCCTCAACGGGGATTCCATATCAGAGGCAACGTTGAAACGGGTGTTCCGCCCAGGATCGGAAGATGATAAAAAAGGTTTTTCTGAACACTCCTTGGTAGCGATTGAGAAAGTGTTGCTTGAACCGGCTAAAATGCCGGTGCCGACAGACGCTACATACGCAGGGGAGATCGTTCTTTTAAAAGCAGAGCTTCGCGTTCAGGCAGAACGGGTTGAAAACCTGCGGGAGCATAATAAGTTCTTGGAAGATAGGGTTGATTTTTTGACTGAGCAAGTAAAGATAAAAGACCGCCGCATGGATGAGCGTGAAACCGTGCTGAAAAAAGTTATGGAGGAAAGGGACGATCTTCGCAATCAGTTGGAGAAGCTAAAAACAATAAAAACAGCGCGAGGTGATTAAGATGGCGTTTTGTAGTCAATGTGGAGCAAAGCTACCGGATGGGGCAAGGTTTTGCCCCTTTTGCGGGGCAAAGGCAACGGAAGCAGCAACAGAAATCGCAACCGAAACAACAACTGAACCCTCTGTTTCCGAACCGGAATACGGTGTAATTGTTTTTGCCAGACAGCCGTCAGAATACCTTGCCGGTGCTGCGTCGGTTATTTTTATTGATAAGATCCATATAACGGACATATATGCTTCCGTGGGAGCTAAGGTCAAGGTTATTCCCGGTCGGCACACCGTAGACATCAGCATTGATGTTTTTCATACAATGTGTGAGGTAGCTGTTGAGCCGGGAAAAGAAGTGTATATATCGCACTATCTCAATCCGGGAGTAAATAAAAAGCAGTCTCAAATCATTGTCTCATATGAGATAGACAACTCCACAACATCCTATACGTCATTTGATGCAACGGAAGATGATGTCATTCAAGAGAAACCGAGCAAGGAGACTCCATCAGAACGAAAGTGCCATGTTTGCGGTGGCCCAGTCAACTTTCAAACCGTAACCGAAACCGGCAGCATGGGATGTGGAATGATCCTTTTCGTTGTCTTAATTTCGCTTTTGCTGATTTGGATAGCTCCCATCCTTGGAATCATTGTGGCCGTCATTGGTATTATAGCTGTCACAAGGAGTTCAAACGAAACAGTGACTTACGCAGTTTGCCAAAAGTGTGGGAATAAAGAGCGGCAATCTTAAATAGGGGAGAGATAGACAGTTGCCTGACAAGCCCAAAAAGAAGTATAATTACGTCCGGGAAACAGAAACATACAACGGCAAGCAGTACGAGGGGTCTGGAAAGACCAAGGCCGAGGCTCGGCGGAAGCTGGCGGCGAAGATTGACGCCGCCAAGCGAGGGGACATTGGAATATCCCCCAACATGACAGTTAAAAGCTGGTCAAAGACATGGCTTGAAACATATCAACTGCCAAGAGTTCGCAAAGCCGGTCAGCCCAAAGTGCGCGGCACTATGAATGAAGCCACCTACAAGATGCAGGAGCAGCTTGTGAGGAATTATATTGTACCGGCCATAGGAACGCTCCGTCTCTCCGAAGTCGTTACTGCGCATTTGCAGGCAGTCCTGAACGATGACAAGGATCAATCCTTCTCCCATGTCACAAAGTTAAGCATTACCATCCGAGCTATGTTCCGACAAGCTGCCATTGACCGGCTCATTCCTTACGATCCTGCGCTTGGCATAACACTCCCAGCCGCGAAAAAAGGAAAACGCCGGTCATTGACAGAAGAGGAAAAGGCGTACTTTTTCAAGGCCGCTGCCAAGAACAAGCACGGGCTTCTTTTCCGCTTCCTCGCTTCCACAGGAATCCGTCCCAATGAGCTGGCGGCAATAAAAGTATCCGATGTTGACCTGAAAGAAAAGATCGTTCATATCACTCAGGCCGTGGAGACTGGTTCAACGGAAATGAGCACACCCAAAACCGCATCCGGCATCCGGTTCACCATTATAAATACCACGGACGATCCCAGAATCATTGCGGATCTTCAATCGCATTTGGCAGGGAAAGAGCAAGAGGATTTTCTTTTCACAAAAAAGGACAAGGGAATGCTTACCCGCCAAGCGTTTAAATCTTACTGGGCGTCATTCTCCCGCACCTGGGACTTGGAGATGGGGGCAGAGACAAACAGTCGTGGGCATATCTATGACCCATCAGACTTAAAGGCTGACGGTACGCCGTTATACCCAGATCCAGACGATCCGAAAAATCCGCGCAACGGTCACAAGCTCTCTCCTGATATTGTAACCTATTGCCTCCGGCATACCTTCGGAACGGATATGCAGCGGGGAAATGTTCCCATCGAAACGACCAAATATCTCATGGGCCACGCGGACATTTCTACCACAGCAAACATCTATGTGGACACCGGAAAAGTGGACGCGATTCGGGCCATTGGCATTTTGAACAAAAAAAATGCTCTGGAAAATGGTATGGGGAAAATATCTGAATAGCCAAAAAATGTAGTAATTTCAATGGTTATAGGGTCAGGGAATAATGCTTCGTAATCATGAGGTCGGGGGTTCGAGTCCCCCATCCAGCTCCAAAACGAAAACAGCCGCAAATCTTCGGAAATGCGGCTGTTTTATCGTTTTTTAGAACATTTAGATACTATTAAACAAAAAACAAAGAATTTACTATCGTTAAGTTTACTGTCATTTTGCTGTATAAAACCGTTTAAAACTGTTTATTTTGTTTATGGGAAATTTATGGGAAAAGATTTAGCTCAATTTGTATTTTGACGAAAGCCCCCCCAAAATACCCCCGATTATGGGGAAAATTATGGGGAAAAGTTTTAAAGGGAGACCACATGATTCTGTGGCCTCCCTTTTTTATTTGTCAACTTCCGTTGAGTTGTTCTCCAAGTATTTCCGCTTGCGATATGATCGCATATACTCTCTGTGGTACTCTCTTATTTCGTCGCGGTGGGCTTTTGCATAGCTGCGATTGCGGGCAAGAATCCGTTCCCGGTTGTCAAGATAGTATTGCTTGCGGCGCTCCTTACGACGCAGGGCTTGATACTCTTCGCCGGTCATTCGTCCGCCTCCCAAAGTACCTCAAGGGAGTCAAGGTTAGCGTAGGAGCAAAGTTCCAGGGTCTTCTCCAGGGCGTTCTCATCAAGGAAAGCCGCCACTTCGATGAAGTTCCCATCTTCATCAAGTTCCGGCGGATGCCCGGTCTGAACGATGTATGCGTATGTAATTACCGCAACGGCGGCGAGTTTCAGGTCGCGGTCACTCATCGTCTTCCGCCTCCATCTTCGCTATCCATTCCCGGCAGAACTCTTCGTAATCGAAGTGGCCGGAGATGAGCATAATGCGCTGTAGATCGTGCATAGCGTGAAGGAACTCTTCAACATCCTGATCCCGCACCTTGCAGCTAACAATGATGTACGGAGAATCTTTCTTGTCATAGTCGCCGAGATACTTGACCCGGATACTGTACTTCTCAATCATGTCATCTCCCTTGTAGTCGGGCGTGTCGATGAAAAAGAACGTCCACCGTTTCTGCCACCAGCGCCGGTTAAGACCAACGGCGTTATAAATCATTATTTTTTCTTCTATCTCTTCCATTAAACCTCCAACGCCATTAACGGCGCATATTTCTTGGCTAAGTGTTCAATATAGCTGTTGTCGCCCAAGTCCATTCGGAGGATTCTGCTGTAGTTTCCTCCGCGCCCCAGGCAGTTCCAACATTCGTCCCACGGGCAGTTAAGGCAATATTGAATCATCTGAGGCGTGTCTACGCTTTTTTCAGGCTTGTTCTTTGTCATTTGTTTTGGGCGGATCGCTGAACGGCTTCCATGCTGTTACGAAGTTCTTGTCGTAGAGCCAATATTTTTCCCTCAGCGCCGGAATGCACCAACAATATGGAACATCATTATCAGCGGACATAATGAAGCCCTCGCGGACGGTAGGGAAGGGTTTCTGCGAGGGAATATACACCTGAACAGAAACCCACGCTTCCGGCAGCTTCTCGTTGGCATCAACCCAGCCGTCCATCAGGATTTGTCCTCCCGGCGCTTGCAAGGTTAATGTCTCCGCAAGTCCACTGGATATTGGGATACGATGTGTCTTTGGGGCACTGGCTCATCAGCAGGCGGCACAGGCCACAGGGGAGTTTATAGCCGCAGGATTCGTTGAATTTGACGGCAGTACCCGTTCCGGAGACTGGTTCGTTTGTTATTAAATCGTCAGCGGTTATCATTTGAGTTCTACCCTCCAGTTTTTTTCTGCGTAAAGCGTCTTACGCATATCGTAAGTTGTCAGTTCGCCGTGAACATGGCACTCCAGGTTCTTCATGAACCGCTCATGGAATCGGTCAAGCCAATCGTCCGGCATATCCATGTCAGCGCCGATGGTGAAGACCATCAAGTCCATCAGGTCTTGCATTCCATCGGTGAAGCCGTCCGAGTATGCTTTCAGAACGTCGGCTTCAGTCCGGGAAATGCGCCTTGGGTTTGAGCTTTTGCTGCTTTTTGATTTAAGTTTTTGGGCCATAGAATAACTCCATAACCTCCTCTGCGTTTTTAAAGTCTGCTACGCGTCCGTATGCGTTAAATCTTCGCCCAAGAACACGGGAGCTTTTGAAATCGCGGCTTGTTCGGTCGGATTTCGTTCGTTCTTTTCCGTTGGCGATCTGTGCATCCACATCCACCGGAGCAACATCTGATGTCCGTTTTTTCTCGTATGTAGGATTCCCTATTAAATTAAATAGGGTTCGGCTCTCTGCTTTAATAAACTGTGAACTTATGCCGTCATCAGGCGCACCAGTCGATCCACTTTGAGAGCAAGCCCCCCCCCCCCGTTAGGTTGGGCTAACTCGCCATCTGCTACTTTGATTTCACCGGGATGGTTGGCAATCATACGATCAAAGGCTTTGATGTACAGTTCCTTGTATTTAGGCCAGCGTTCAAAATCCGCCAGCATACCATCTCTCCCTTGCAGCGGGCAACCGATGCAGCCAAGGCGTGTGAAGCCCTGATCGTACAGCTCACAGTAGGGGACTTTAGCGACCTCTTTGATGAACTCCCAGACATCTTCTTCTGTCCAATCGACAATAGGATTGATGGTAACTTTGTTTTTCTGATAGCACTGCTCTACCATCTTGCGGGAGTTATCGTTGTCATCGAGGAAAGACAGACCTCCGCCTTTGTTGACCTTCGTGTTGGTAGGATCGGAAGTCAGTGCCTGCTGATGGAGTTTCTTGCTCTGCGTCTGAATATCGGCAATCCCGTGTAGTTTGCGCCGATTTTGGCTCTCTGCCCAGCGGACGCCCGTAACCACTACGCGACCCTTCCCGGACGTTTCTTTTAAAGAGGCGCAGCAGTATCTTGCCTGACGTGTGGGTGGGATAGTATGGTCAGCGATCAGGCTCCACATGGTCATGGGCTTTGGTCTGCCATCAGAGAAGTAATGCTCCGGCTTGCCGTCATTCCAATAGTGGTGATCGAAGGAGACATCAGGGTAGTTTTTCTTGATGAACATGACAAGCTCCGGCGGGTCAACGGAAGTGACAGAGTAGTGAGCGTCGAATTTAACCCCAGCCATCTTCGCCAGATGGTACACGCACTGGCTGTCCTTTCCTCCGCTGAACGCAAGGTGATACCCTTCGGGCGGCTCAAAGGATTTGAGAATGTCGATAGCGCGTTGCACCTTATCGGACTTCCCCCAGATTTGATCTTCAAATAGAGCCATTACGCCAATCCCCTCCACTTCGGTACGCAGTTGCCACGCTCCGGCTCACAATCGGCATCGGCATAAGCGCAGATCTGGCACATCTCAAACTGGCACAGAACATAGTCCAGATCCTTCAACGCCGATTTCAGTGTCTTTTTCAGCTCTGCATTCTGAACGCGGAGTTTCTGGATCTCGTAGTCAAGGTCGGTCATACTTCACATTCTCCCATTTTGTGTAAACGTCCAGGTATGCCTCTTCCTTGTCTCCGTTGTAGGTGAACTCGTAGTATTTCATATCATGGAGAGTTGTGCCTAACAACGCCTTGTGGTTCTGTAGCGTCTTGCAGTACCAGACGATGAATACATCATCATCGTAGAGCGGAGTGCCGTGAGATATGGCGTACTGCCTGACGGTCTGCTTCGCCCATGCCATGAAATCTGCTTGTGTCATATTTCTCCTACCTCCTGTAGCCAGTCCAAAATAAAAGTTGAATCCCACTCTTCTTCTACATGAGCATGACCATCAATATACCCACGGTCATAAAACTTATAGATCATATCAGCCATGTCACATATATTTGCGATGCACTTAATCTGGTCAAACCGTGAAATATACTTCTCGCGCAGCTCCACATTCTGCTGTCGGAGCTTTTGGAGTTCAAAGTCTTGCTCTGTCATTTCTGTTCCTCCGTCAGTCTTTCGACCATTTTCTTCAGCTTGGAGTTGCTGCCGAAAATCTTGATTGCCAGCGCTGCGGTGAACGCGGCATAGGCATTGTCTTCCTCGTCCGGCGCTCTCTTCACGATGGTTTTAGTACCATCCTGCCAAAACACAATGGTCGCAGGGCCGGAGCGCAGGATGCGTTTGGGGGTGTACTCCATGGCAGTTCTCCTCTCTGCTTTCTCCATGGATTCCTTCGTGATTGGCTTTTCAGGCTCCAAGTTCCAGCGCCAGTAATCGTCAGGCGTTGTCGTCAGCGTTTTACCAGTGGAAGCTCTCTGTGCGCAGAAGCCGCACATATCGTCAATGGACACAGTGCTCTTCCTCGCAAGATCCGCCAGGCCATTCGACAGTTTTTCAGCTTCGTTCAAAGTCGTGCTGCCAAAAAATGGGGTATTGATAGACATTATGCGTCCTCCTTAAATAGTGTTTCCTGTCCTGCTATTTCATCCGGCGGTACGGGATAGCCCCGCACCAACCGGATTATGTCGCCGCCGTTGTACGCATGGTTGTACATACCGCAGGCAATATTTCGACTGCTCCAGTCGGACGCCTCGCTGTTGGTCATGCCGTACACCTTGCACTTGCTGTACATATAGTCGTGGTATCGACCACGCCAAAATTGCTGGCACGTCTTGCACTTGTGACCGGGGCTGACGCCAAACTCCCGGTGCATCAGGTCAATCTTTCGGATTGTCATTCTGTTCAATCTCTTTGATGGCGTCATATACGCCATCCCAGTAGGCATTCAAAAGCTCGTCCTGGTTTTTCAGCTCTGCGGCCAGCTCCGCCTTTTTGCTGTTGATCTTTCGCATCTTGGCATCAGTCAGTCGCTTCAATACTTCTTCATGCTCGGTTGTCATGCGTCCACTCCTTCCGTGCTTTTGAGCCAGTCAAGCCAACACCCCGCGCAATCATCCTCACCAGGGCAGTGTTTCCATAATGGGCATACTTCCGGATAGAACACACGGAGCCATTCGACCAACTGTTTAAGCGTCATGTTGCGGAGTTTGTCATAATTACTCTGAGGCTTTATTGGCCTCCACGATTCGCACACCTCCGGGAATCCCTCGCAGGTTTCCTTGGATATGGGCGCTCCGCAATTTAAGCAAGATTTTTCTGTCATAGATCCTCCCATAGTCCTGTCTGCCCCTGCAATTCGACTTTCCTTTTGTATAAATCGAAAGACTTGACGGCTTTGAAAAGCCTTTTGTCGTTACACCATCGCTGCATATCGCGCAAAATCTTCGGTGCAGACGGTTTGTTATAAATCATCAAATATGGGTCATAGTTGAGGTCACGAACAACGTTGATGCGATGCAGAGCCCTTTCTGTGTGCTCTTCAACAGAACACCTTTCGTAATTCGTGAGAATATATACAGTCCCAAAGCTTCCTTTTGGCTTATGCGATGCACGGGCTGCGTACCACTCGAAGCGACCTGCAAGATCATCGTGGGGGTTATCCCATGCAAAATGAATATTTTTCAGTTTTATGCGAGACAGATCACCAAGGTCGTTTTCCGATAAAAGTCGAATATCAAGACCTTGGTTAAAATCAACAAACGCGCCTGTCTCTGCATACTGCGCGAAAAGGTCATGCTTATCCTTGCAGGCAGTTATATTTGGATCAAGAACTTGTATCTCTTTCTGCCCGCACCAAAAGTCTGAAACGTCAGCGACCTTAACAGAACAGCGGCCCTCCTTTGGAACCACATGGCAAAACCCGCATCCGCGTGGACATCCTCTGCTTGTCATTGCTACGGCGAAGTCATACTTGGGATAAATGGAGTAATCAGGGAACATCTTTTCAATCTCAGGAGGAAGAGAATTGTTCTTACTCCGATCAAAGTGTTCAAATCCATTTTCATCAGTTGTAATGCAGTAGCCGGTTCCGCCCATGATTACCTTGTCTGCATTAAGCGGCACGGCAATGGGAGTGGAGTATGCGTCGGAGAAGACCTTACTCATGTAAACAACATCGTAATGGTCTATTCCCCACCACCAGTCAACATCATCCCCAAGCGATTTGTGATACGCGCTGATGCGCATGAGAGCCAAGTTCGGAAAGTTGTGGCTATCAACGTCAATAAGACCGACTCTCATTCTTAAAACCAAACCTCCTTCTCTCCACACCATAAGCACGTCCACACCCCAACGCTTCCAGCGAGTCCGCCGTCAAAGGTTCCACTATAGATATATTTGTGCCTATGGTAGATTTTGAACGTGCGAATAAACAATCTTGGGATGGCTGTTATTATCCATATCACTTTTCATCCTCCATCATTACTCGCATAAACAGAAAGAACGGATAGAATTGCTGCGGGACTACCGCGTTTCCGAGGCACTTAATTCTGTCCACCCGATTGGGTATCCCATTAGCCACTCTTCGTACTCCGGGTTCAGGTATCCAATTCTCCCAAACGGAGAGACCTCGATCAGACTGCGCAGCAATCCGTCGTACCCCCGCGTCTCTCTCTCTCTCTGCGGCGTCCAATAGCGGCTCAGTGCTCCGCCGCGGTAATCCGTTGCCGTCGGCGTCGGGATTAGATCCGTGAACTTCTGTTCGTAGCCCATCAGCCACTCCAAAAACTCCGGGTTCGTTCTCCCTCCATTCCCTTGTGACAGGTTCCGTCGTTCTTCCTCCGTTATGATCCCCGCGTCCGCGAACTCCTGTAGGTGTTTGAAGTTCCTCGTCCCGCCGCACAGTGCGGCTCCCGTTGACGGCGTGGGCCACAATAGCGATTCGTTCCCTTTTGTGCGGGGCATCGACACCGCAAGCTGGAATAAGGAAACATTGGACTTCGTAACCTTCACTTTCCAAGTCAGCAATCGCTTGGTCGAGTGCCAGATCGACGATTCCAGGCACATTCTCACCAAGGACGAAAGTGGGCCGCAGTTCTCGTATGACTCTAAACATTTCCGGCCAGAGGTAACGGTCATCATCCTTGCCTCTTCGCTCCCCGGCAACACTGAATGGTTGGCAGGGGAAACCACCTGAGATAACGTCAACTGTCCATCTACCTGTTTTTTCAAAGAAGCTCTCCTTCGTAAGATCGCGTATATCGCACCATCGTGGCACATTGGGCCAGTGCTTTTCGAGAATCTTTGTTGGATACTCAGCAAACTCACACTGCCCGACGGTCTCAAACCCAGCCCACTCAGCAGCGAGGTCAAGACCGCCGATTCCTGAAAATAAACTCAAATGCGTGAGTCCCACTGACCGCTCCTCCTCCGCTTTCACAAATCATGAGGTCTCGTATTTCTGTATCGAACGGATTATAAGGAGAATGTCAAGCGGTTTCGGAATGCAGTTAAAAAAGTTTTTGTGGGGGAAATTTTTCTGAAAAAATAAAAACCACCCCCTTAAACGCAGATCCAAAGTTCGCCTTCAGATTCTACAAGTGGGGGTGGCTATACCCGATAGGGGATATATACCCTATTTTGTTATTTCATTATATCCGATGGGGTATAATACTTCGGGGTATAATTGTCGTATTCTCTCCAGTAAGTGCAGAAACAGTGTAATTCGTGGAGAATATAGTTACATTTATAGTTGAAATCGGGAAATTTATAGTTACTGTTGGGGAAAAATAAAGTTGACTTCGGATAAGCCTTACTTTTGCGCTAAGATCCTGCGCGTGGTTAGTACGGAAGGAAGTTCGGAAAGAAGTCGATGCTCGGAATATATTTCCGCCAAGTGTCGGCTTTTTTCTTTTATATCTTTCCGTATGTATCGGCAAAAAGTAAAGATTCTGCCGACGTGTACCTGACGCTATGCTGCCGGTAGGCCAACGCCAACCCGCCCACCAGCCGGTGACAAGCCGTCACCAACCCGCGCCCCACTCGCTTGCAGGCCGCAAGTAGCTCGGCTGCCACCTCAATAATAAAAGCACCCGCCATGACGACGAGCGCTCCGACTGAAGAAAAAACAAAACTCCAGTCTATGAAAGGACACCACGGGAACCACCACGAACCCAGGGTTTCTTTTTTCATACCACAAACACGCGCACTTGTAAAGCAGAAGAACGCCCGCCGCCGAAGCAACGAGCGTTCCCCAAAAAGAAAGGAAGGCAGCACCCATGAAGGATGAAGAACTGAGCGGATGGCGCAACGCAAAGGAGTCGAACCTTTTCGGACTTTCATCCGGCTTCGGTTTAGCAAACCGACCTCTTACCGTCCGAGCCGCGTTGCATATCCGTGTTCTTTCCGGGCCAGCACACGGAAGCTGACGAGGTACGCGCCGCCCTTAACGCCTCGGACTACTGCGTCGTTTCGCCCCAACGGGGAGGGCCGTGGCGCTTGCGGTAGGATTTGAACCCACAAGGACTTTCATCCTCTCTCGGTTTTCAAGACCGGGCAGTTACCGTTACTGTACGCAAGCATATTGTTGGCACTATCGTAGTTCCCACGGGTCTTAATCCAGGTACTCAGCAAACAAAGACTTCTGCGGCGCAAACTCTCCGTACAAATCTCTCTCTGCTGCAAGCCTCGCTCGGATCGCGTCATCTTTGTCTTTGAAGTGACCGAGATATTTTATCTTATAGTCAACGCCTATTTGCGCCGACCACCGCTGCTTATCGGCATTCCATCGAACACCAATGACGCCGCTCGTGTTCCTGGCCTGAATGCCAGCGTTGCGATTGTTCCCTTGAGCAGTGCAGAGCCGAAGGTTCGCTCTCCGGTTATCATCCTTGTCGTGGTTGATGTGATCGACAGACTCCACACCAGTAATGTCGCTCTCCAGAAGCAACCGATGAAGAAATGTCTGTCGATTATCTTTTGTGCAGGCCCAGTATCCGTCGCGTGTTTTTCTCCACCGATATTCGTTTATGACAGAGAAATCTTCGGCGTCGCAAATAAAACTCGATTCATCATCTCCGAATACCTCAATGGTCTGCCCATCGACATATCGAAAATCATTAAAGCTCTTTTTGTTCACCCAGGCGACGTTCTCGTTTCTGGCACAACCACAGCTTTGAGACCGACCTGATGTCAGCTTATCCGTTCTCACCATACGTCTGGTATGAGCATCGCACGAACACTCGCACAGCCAAAGAGAGTTGCCACAGTATTCGATTGCAGTCCACCGGCCAAACTTGTGACCTCGTAAATCTTTCATGCTCAATACCTATCAACGCCGTGTCCACGGAGAATTGGTTGCGGAGGATGGAATCGAACCATCGGAAGCTGGTTTATGAGACCAGCGTGAATACCAATTCGCTCCGCCATATAGCGCCGTTTTATTTCCCGACCAATCTGGTAGGCGCACGGGACTGGAACCACGGGGCAGAATCGAACTGCCGTTGCATCTTATCAGCCGCTTGCGGATCTATCACCGCCGCGCACCTTCTCGCGCTTCAATGCCGTACTGCCATTGTACGACCGTGGTATAAATGCGGAGCGATCTTTATACAGCCCCTCCGCGTGATACTGTTCGCCCGCAGACGCAGGCCCCAGATGGGCGTCCCCATCAAATCGACGCCGGTACGGTTCTACCGCCAGCGCCAGCAAAGTGATCGCAGCTCACTTCGCCACTTCCGCTGCGCCTGCTCTACCAGACCAAGCGTAACCATGGACGGGAATCGAACCCGCGTATGCCCCTTAACAGGGAGCCGCACTCACCACCTGTGCTACCACGGCGTATATCCCGGAATACAGCCCCGACTACCCATGCCGATCAAGCAGCCGGGGCCAGTACCCCGAAAGAAGAAAGGAAAACCGTCATCGAACCGTCACAGCAGCCCCTTAATGACGGCAGATAGTACCATACCCACTCCCACATTGTCAAGCCTATAATTAAAAAATTTTCCCTCACCAGCTCACCAGGCTACGCAGGAGACGCTTTCTGGCTCCATACCATATACGGACACCGCCTAAATCAAAAACACTATATGTTGCGTCTTGGCGCGGTATCGGAAGCAAAATCAAATAGGTGCGTAGGTGGGGCTGCCGCCAGCGGTTCGGCGTTTGGGCGACGTTCTCCAATTCCAAAACCGGGCCGGGCCGTACTCGCGCCGTCTTTATTCATATAACCATAGCATGAAAGCCGATCCGGGCCGGGCCGCTGGCCGTATATCCTGGGCCGGGCTTGTCTCCGCTGATTTTGCGCTTTGAATCGCTTTTTTCTTTTTCTCCGCTGCTTTCCCCCTCTTGTATTCTTTGATGCGCTGGCGCTGGCGTATATACACACATAGATAATAAACAATAATCAATATACCAACAATCAAAGAATATATAACGGAAATTGAAAGAGAAAGAAATAAACAAGAAAGAGAAAAACCGGGTATTCAATAGCACGCTATTGATTATAGGGATAATAATGCCCGGCCAGCTTTCGCCGGGCCGGGCATTGTATTTGGTTATGCTGTTTTATTTTCTTGTTTCCCGTCTGTATATCGTGTTGTTGTGTTCCGTCTCCCGTTCTTCCTGAATTGCTTTTTCAATGCTGGCGCTTGTCTTGTCTCTTTCGGTTACGATCCGGGCCGCTGCTTTGATTTGCTGGATGCGGTAGTTTATAACCTGCTGGCTTGTGTCCATCGCGCTTGCAATCTCTGTTTGATTATATCCAGCTTTCAGCATATCAATAATAAAACGGCTTTCTTCCTGATATTTCGGTTTAATCTCGCCGATAATTTCCTCCATAGTATCAAGCTCAAGCAAAGCGCTTTCCGGGCCGGGCCCGAAAACATTATGAGAATACAGGAAAGAATCAATGCTTTCGTATTCCTCCATACTTTCATCTTTTCCGTTCCGGCCAGCGCTGCGGTAATAATAACTGGAGATATACTTGCCAGCAATAAAGGATAAAATACTTTCCGGCGCGTGTTCGCTTGCGTCCTCCATTTCATAATAAATAAACATAATTGCCTCTTGCGCTGCGTCTTCCGCAAACTGAAGGACGCTGGCCGGGCTTTTGCCGATCCGCTGCGCAAATCTGATGCAAGCGTTCCGGGCTTTTTCCTGGGCCGTTTTCATTCTTTCGTCGTCGCTGGCGTCGTTCCAGCTTTTCCAGCCGTCAAGCGCTCGTTTGCTTTCGGCGTATTCCTTGATTGCTACATCAAGCGCTTTTTCGTCTTTCTCATAGCAAGCGCGGAAAATGCTTTCTTTCGCGCTGTCGTTTTTCGCCTGGGCCGCTGCTTTACTAACGATCCATTCCACTTTTACAAATTTGCTGTTTTTCATTGTCTTGACTTCCTTTCGATTTTTTGATATTTTTTTATTAGGCCGGGCTTGTCTTGTCTTGACTTCCTCCGGCTGGCCAGTGCTGCAACACTGGCCTTTTCTATGCTTTGATTATACCATACAAAAAAATCATATTCAAATTAAAAATATAGCAATATGCACAAAAGCACAATATATAGTGTTTTGATCCGTATTGCAAACACAATATATAGTATTCACGGCGGGAAAATTTTTTCCTGGGCCGTGATTTTTTTATGCGTTTTTGTGTAAAATAACAATAAAATTTCTTTCTCGGTTTTTTGTAAATCCGGCTTTCTTGGTGTATACAGTGAAAACAAAAAAACGGAGGTTTTCACAATGAAAGAAATTAAAAACGCTTTGCGGCTGGATAAAAAAATTGTGTGTTATATTCCGGCGACGGCTGGCCCGGCTGCGGCTTGTGACAATTCCGAACAAGTAAACCGGGCCGGGGAATTGCTTTCCGGGCTTTTCGGAGGCGCGACGATCCAGCCGGGCCGGGGATGCTGGCTGTCGGAT
>JAEIGA010002886.1_pt1 | contig 27106 bp, 21 predicted proteins | sample 9270691 | NCBI WGS metagenome assembly JAEIGA01 (sample SAMN17057246, study PRJNA624740) | gut metagenome | biome: biome; isolation source: fecal sample | host: Bos grunniens | place: China: Xizang | collected 2019 | reverse complement strand
CCTGCCACCTTATAAGCATTTGCGTATTCAATAAGAAATGCCGTAACCTTTTCAAGCACGATATGCACCATATCGGGATCATCGTAGCAATCCATCATAATCTCCGACACGTCAAGCAAGCGGGCGGCAAGAGAATACGGTCCTATCATTCCCGCAAATACGGGGCGGTCGCAAATAATCTCACTCGCTCTTTTAATAGCATCAAGATACACCTGCGTTCTTCCGCTTCCGATGGCAGGGATCTCAAGAGCCTCCGCTTCGTCGGTATCGTTAATAATTCTTCCTTTGACCGTAGGCACCTCGTCGTCCGAAATAACGACCGTTGCACCAAAGCATTCAGCCTCCACCGACAAATCCATAAAGCTTACCGATGCTCCCGAATCGGTTCTGTCCGCTATAGCTTTCATTCCCTTAGCCTGAAGCTCACTATCCGAAATAAGCTCACGAACGGTAATACCAAGCAGGCTCACGCAAGGAAAAGATAGAACGGGAATCGGTTTTTTAGGCCCTGTACCATGGAGAGAAGAAATCCACTGCTTTATATTCTGTTTCATAAATAAAATCTCCAAATCAACGTTTTTATGATTTATAGGCAGCTTGAAGCCCCGTCAATTATAAACGGATCTTCTTTACCTCTTCCGTATAATACTGAACAAGCTCAAAGCTTGAGCCCGGCATTATTCTATGGTCAGGGCAAGGAATAAATCCTCCCATGGAAGCCAAACGCTTGATGCGCTCAAGCTCGACGTCTACGGCAGCCTTATCCTTACGGAACGCCGTCTTATCCATACCTCCTATTGCCAATATTCTCTCTCCGTATTTTTTGCGGGCATCCTCAAACTGATCGCCCCACGTCCCTATCTCAAGAGGGAACATCACGTTAACTCCATTATCTATCCAGGTAGGTATAAGCTTGTCTATTACACCGTCACAGTCCAAAGAAATAATGTCTATACCGTGCTTGTTGCAAAGATCGTTACGTCTTTTGTAATGTCTTGCGCAAAGCTCGTCAAAAAGCGCGGGAGAAAGCAACGGGCCGCTCTTAAAGCAAATGTCCTCCCAATAGTGCCCAAAATCATAAGACAAACCAAGAGAAAGCATCTTATCGATACACTTGTACTGCATTTCCGCATAGGTATCAACTATATCTGCAAAAAGCTCCTCATCCTCGTCGTACATAAGATAGCTCATTCCGACCACCGTAGCTATATCTCTTATTCCGCCCATCACTCTACCGAGATAAAGACCGACGGGGCGTTCGCCCCCTTCGCTCAATAGCTTAAATTTTTCGGCAGCCGCCGCTGCATTTATTCTCTCGTCGCTGTATTGCATTCTGTGTCTGAAAAGCTCTTCAAACGACTCTCTGTCCTTGAGCAGATAATCGTCCTCCGACGGAATAGATACTATACCCGGCTTTATGCGCTCTATTGTTCCGTAAGACGTGGCTACACGTCTTGAACCGTCAGGAAGCACCTCGAGAACCTTCTCCTCAAAGGGAGGATAAAGCCCTTCAATACATCCAACGTTGTTGTTCCAGTTGCTTTCAAATCCAAGGATCTTATCAAGCTCTTGCTGTGCGACAGAGCCATCAACCATAGCCGTGTTTGCCAACTCGCGAGAAATCTTTCCCTGCTCTGCCCATTCGGAAAGCAGCTGCGCCCAATATCCGAAATGCAAGGCGGGCATACGATCGGCATCCTTATAGTGAAGAATATTCATGCATCTTTCTCTGGTAGTCATATTTGACCTCCTATAAACGTAAAGCTATTTTTCAATCACTCGTTGCAGAACGCAGCGGCGGCATCTGCGGCACTTGCCGCATCTACGGTATAGCAATCTGCGCCTATCTTATCACAAAACTCCTGCGAAACCGGCGCGCCGCCTATCATTATTTTCACCTTGTCGCGAATACCCGCATCCTCTGCAGCCTTAATTACCTGTTCCATCATAGGCATGGTAGTAGTAAGAAGCGCGGAGCAGCAAATGACCTGACAGTTCTGATTTATTGCCTCCTGTACGAAGGTCTCTGGAGCAACGTCGGTACCAAGATCAACGACCTCAAGTCCTTTGCCTTCCATCATCATCTTAACAAGATTCTTTCCTATATCGTGAAGGTCTCCCTGAACGGTACCTATACATACCTTTCCCGTAGACCTTACTCCTGCCTCGGCAAGATATGGCTTTAATATCTGCGCTCCCATATTCATAGCGCGAGCCGCTACCAAAACCTCGGGAACAAACACCTCGTTGCTCTTGAACTTTTCTCCAATAATTCCCATTCCCTCAAGCAATCCCTGCTCAAGAATATCCTGAGGCTTTATGCCCTCATCCAATGCCTGCTGTACAAGCTCTTTTACGACCTTTGATTTACCTCTTTGAAGGTTTTCCGAAATATCATTTAAAATTCCCATAATTTTTTCTCCTTTTAATAATTTTGTATATTCATCCGAATCATTTTGGCATTTTGATTTGGTTCGTCTGTATTCATTGGGCGTCATATTCATTTTTGAGCCGAAGCATTTGTAAAATGACGTCATACTGTTAAAGCCGCACTTTCTGGCTACATCATCAACGTTGTCGTCGCTTTTTTCAAGAAGCTTGCAGACGTTCTTTAGTCTGACGTCGCGCAGATAATCCGAAAAGTGTTTCCCTGCAATCCTGCTAAACAATCGGCTAAAATGAGATCGGCTCACGTAAAGCCTCTCGGCAACGGTTTCCAACGAGAGGTCTGCATCCGCGTACTCTTCTCTTATTATTCTGATCGCGTTTGATATTATCTTCCAATCCTCGCAAGAGGCAAAGGATAAATCTTTAATCGAGGAATTGATATATCTTGATACGGTTATCAGCAAGCTTGATAAAATTCCGCTTACAAATCCTCTCCACTCATCTTCTTGCGTAGATATCTCACTCTCGATCATATCCAAAAATACACACACCTTCTCAAAGATATGTGTATTTAAAGAGGCATATCCGAGAGTCGCGTTTTCCCTGAACACTCCGTAACAGAAGCGATTGCTCGCGCCGTTGGCAAATTCGCCTCTCAACCATTCTTGGCCGCTCCAGAATAAGCGTCTTATAATCAGTTCTTTTGAGGAGCCCTCAACAAAGTATTTGTGTGGAATATTGGGTGGTATGATAAACATATCTCCTTTTTTGCAAGGAATATCCTTGTCAAGAACTCGGTGAATACCCGAGCCCGAACCTATCAAGGCAATTTCAAACAACTCGTTTTCTTCAAGCTTCAGAAACGCTCTTTTTTCACTGTATTCCGTTTCGCAGGAAAACAATTTGTTAAATATTCCCGTCTCACTCGATTCGATCATTGTTGATCGCCACCTTTCCGTATGATTTTTGGCGGATACGCACTCCGAAAAATTACGTTATATATTTATATTAACACAAAAATGTACATTTGTAAATGTATGTATATATCTTTTTTTATCTCCCCACGAGCACAAAAACGTATAAAATGCTCGCCTATCCGAAAGACGTCCAAAGATTTCATAAAAAATATCCTTTCAAATAAAAAAGTGCGGCTTCCGAAGCAACCGCACAAAAACGCAAACTCCGATAGTCGCCAAACTAATCCTTGCAAAATCGGTATAACCGCACAAACAAAGTAGGAATTTGCATTTTATCAAATTCTATTTTTGTTCATGCAGAAAAAAGATATACTTTTCCATCAAAAAAGAAAATTATACCCACTTTGCAATATTTGATTAGTTTGGCACATAAATTACTATTTGTCAATATTCATTATTCGGTCTGTTATAACACTTTTTGTTGCATAAGAACTAAAAAAGCCTTACCCTTTGGGGAAGGGGAAGGCTAATGGGTGGGCGGACGCACAACGTGCGCCCCTACGGATGAAATATAAAGCCAAGAATATCGCTCAATCAAAGCCTCCCCTTGGGGGGGTGGCGGCGTAGCCGACGGAGAGGGGTACCCTGTCTTTTTTCTTACCCCCTCTCAGTCAGCACTGCTGACAGCTCCCCCCGAGGGGAGCTTTTGGCATAAAAGCATTCTTCGCCTACTTTTTGATTGCTACGCAGGGACGTTATGAGAATTGCGAGTTATAAAGCGAGCTGTAAAAGCCTCCCGCGCGTAAAAGCTGTTCGTGGTTGCCCTGCTCGATTATAGCTCCGTCCTTTATGACCAGAATGGTATCGGCATTCTGTATGGTGGAAAGTCGGTGGGCGATAACGAAGCAGGTACGGTTCTTCATAAGCTCGGTCATAGCGTCCTGAATCTGTATCTCGGTACGGGAGTCAACGTTGGAGGTCGCCTCGTCCAGAATCAGCATAGGCGCGTCGGAGAGAAAGGCGCGGGCTATGGTAATGAGCTGCTTCTGTCCCTTGGAAATATTTACTCCGTCATCCGAGAGAAGGGTATTATATCCATCGGGAAGGCTCTCTATATAGGAATGTATCTTTGCCGCCTTGGCAGCCTCGTAAACCTCCTCGGGCGTTGCGTTCTCCTTGCCGTAAACGATATTGTCGTATATCGTTCCGTAGAAGAGCCACGTGTCCTGAAGAACCATAGTATAGGCTCGGCGAAGGTCGGCGCGCTTGATATCCTTTACGGGTATGCCGTCCATTCGTATCTCACCCGAATTTACGTCGTAAAATCTCATAATGAGATTTATTATAGTGGTCTTTCCCGCTCCCGTAGGTCCGACTATTGCTATGGTCTGTCCCTTGCGTGCGGTGACAAATACATTTTTAAGTATGGTCTTTTCGGGAACGTAGCCGAAGGTCACGTCATCAAACTCCACGTTGCCCTCTACGCTCTCAAGGCTTATCGCCTCGGGAGAGTCCTCGGGCTCGGGCTCCTCGTCAAGTATTCTGAATACACGCTCCGCGGCGGAGAACGCTGACTGGAACTCGTGAAGAATGTTGGAGAATTCGTTTATAGGGCCCGCAAACTTTCTTGAATACTGAACGAACTGTGCCACTCCGCCCAGAGTGATAAAGAACGCCGAGCCGACGAGGACCGCTCCGCTTTGGGAGTACATATAGAGTATTCCTCCGAACACTGCTACCAGCGTCAGGGAGATATTATTGATAAAGTTTATGGTGGGAAAGAGCATAGCGGCGTTGTATTCCGCCTTATAGAAGGCATCCATAGCCTCCTTATTGTGCTTGTTGAAGCGCTCGGAAATGACCTCTTGCCTTCCGTATGCCGCTATGGAGCGTGAGCCTGAGAGCATCTCCTCGGCATAGCCGTTAAGCTCTCCGTATTTTTTGGAGCGAGCTCTGAAGAGGGGGCGCACCTTTTTTGAGCGATAGCGGGTAAAGAGAATTGATGCGGGTACGGTCAGAGCGAATATGAGTATCATAGGCTTTGATATCTGCCACATAAAGACGAGAGAGCCTATGACCGTATAAGCGCTTGTCATTACCTGAATAAGGTCGTGGGAGAGTGTGCTGTTAATGGTGTCGATATCGTATGAGAGATGGCTGATGATGTCACCCGTGGCGTGGGTGTCGAAATATCCCACGGGGAGGGTATTGAGCTTCTCGAATACCTGCTTTCTCATCTTATAGATTATGCTTTGGCTGAGGCGTATCATTATCATTGCCAGAGCGTAGGAGAGGGCGGCGGACACCACGTAGCAGAATATCATTATCCCCACGTTAAGAGAAACGGTATAAAAATCCACGCCTCGCTCAAGCCCTATGGCATCAATTGCCGCGCCCGAGAAGCGGGGTCCCATGAGAGAGAGCTGATTTGAGAGCAGAGTGAGTATAACCGCGGGGACAAAGAGTGCCCAGCCCTCAAGGACGTATCTGCTCAGGCGCAGAAAGATACCGCGCTTTTTGCGCTGTACGGTTTTATCTTTTTTAGTCAAGGAAAGCACCTCCCATCTGCGACTCGCTTATCTCTCGGTATTCGGCGCAATCGCGCAGAAGCTCCTCGTGGCTGCCTCTGCCTATGATTCTGCCCTCGTCTATGACGAGTATCAAATCACAGCTTTTTACCGAGCTGACTCTCTGGGCTACGGTTATGACGGTAGAGTCGCCCAGCTCCTCCGCGAGGGCGCGTCTGAGCGCCGAGTCGGTCTTATAGTCAAGAGCGGAGGAGGAGTCGTCGAGTATAAGTATATCGGGGCGCGCGGCTATGGCGCGGGCTATGAGCACGCGCTGACGCTGACCTCCCGAGAGGTTAGTGCCCTTAGCCGAGAGTATATGTGAATATCCGTCGGGCATAGCCGATATAAAGTCGTGAGCCTGGGCTATCTTGGCGGCGCGTATCATATCCTCATCGGATATATCTCTGCCGAAGCGGATGTTTTCGGCTATGGTGTCGGCATAGAGAAAATCGTTTTGCAGGGCAACTCCGAACATAGACGTAAGCTCGTCCTTTGTGTAGGAGCGGATATCTCGTCCGTTTATGCGGATGCATCCGCTGTCCAGGTCGTAGAAGCGCAGAAGGAGCTTTACGAGGGTGGATTTTCCGCTTCCCGTCGCGCCTATGATTCCAAGGCGCTGTCCTTTTTTCAGCGACACCGAAACGCGGTCCGCGTTGGGCTTCTTGCCAAAATAGGAGAAGCTTACGTCCTCAAAGGAAATATGCACAGAGGGGTCGCCCTTGCCGTCGTCCTCCTCCAGACGAAGCTCGCTTTCGGCATACATCACCTCGGATATACGTCCTGCCGATGCGGCGCACTTAGTGAACATAACGAACATACGGGAGAGGGACATCATAGCCATGGATATGAGCGTAAAATATTGCATAAAGGCTATGACCGTGGCGGGGGAGGACTGTCCCTTGGAAACCAGAAAAGCGCTGACCGCCACTACCGCGGCTATGCCAAGATTCATAAGCATAGTCATGACCGGGTTAACGATGCCCATTATGGTACCCGCTTTCGTTTCCTGCTTGCAGAGGGCGCGGTTAACCGTATCGTAACGGCGGTTTTCGTACTCGTTTTTGGAGAGCGCCTTTATGACTCTTATTCCCTGAGCGTCCTCTCGAACTACTCGCACCATTCCGTCAACCGACTTCTGTACCTTTGTGTAGAGCGGTACGCCGAGGCGGGATATGCTGTAAACCACTATAAATATGAGAGGGAGAGTGGCTATCATTACCAAGGACAGAGCGCTGTCCATAAGCAGGGTTATGGCTATGCCCCCAAGAAGCAGAATTGGAGCGCGCACGCCCATTCTCTGTATCATACCCACAAAGTTCTGCACGTTGTAGGTGTCCGAGGTTATGCGCGCCTCAAGAGAGGGAATAGTGAAGCGGTCGGTGTCCCGCGCTGAGAGCATCAGGGTCTTTGAAAAAAGGTCGCGGCGCATAGCAGAGGAGAATATCATGGTTACTCTTGCCGCCATACGGTTGGCGATTATGTTTCCAAGTCCCGCTACAAGGGCGCAAACAGCCATTATGACACCGAAGAATATTATTTTACCTACGTCCTGAGTTACTATTACGTTCTCGAGTATGTGGGAGAGCACGAAGGGAATGAGCAGCTCGGCTACCGTACCCAGTATTTTTATGGACAGCCCTATTGCCATGCGTACCTTGAGGGGCTTAAGATATGAAAATATCCACTTCATTAGGCGTCCTCCCCGTCTATTATTTCTTTGGCGCGCTTCTCCATTTTAGATAGCACCGAGTGAAATACGGCAAGCTCCTCCTCGGGGATACCCTCGGAGATGCGCTCGTGCCATTCTCTTGACACATCCCGTATCTCGGGCAGAGCGTCGAGCAGCCTTTCGGTGGGAAAAACGGCAAGCTGACGCTTGTCCTCGGGGGACTGCTCGCGTTTTATATATCCCTGCTCCTCAAGATGGGCAAGGGTTCTGGTCACGGTGCTTTTGTTAAGGCAAAGCTCACGCGCCAGCTGCTCCTGAGAGCTCCCGGGGGTCTTGCATATAGCCAGCACAAAGGAGTGGTGTGGCGGGCATAATCCCTCTCGGCTTACCCTCTGACCTCGGTAGGTCGCTTGGGAGCGGCTTATATTGTTCAGCATCTTCATAAATCTCAGCATATAATACCTCAAAAAAATAGTTGCACACGCAACGGTTGCGTGTGCAACTATTTTAACACGGCTAAGTTAATATGTCAATAGCTTTGGCGAAAAAAGGAAGATTTCGCCGAGCATCACAGACGAACCTCCAGCTCTCGGTCTATGCAAAGAGAGTCAGGTGTTACCTTGCAGGCGAGGGCGCGGATGCGCACACCGCCTTCCCTCGCTTTTGCGAGAGCATCGGCAAACTCGGGATGAGTGGCTCTGTTTGGCGTAAAATATTTGCAGCTTTCCATCTGCACTATAAAGAAAACGTATGCCTCATAGCCGCTCTTGGCGGCATCCGTTAGCTCACGAAGATGCTTTATTCCGCGCTCCGTGGGAGCGTCGGGGAACATCACCACTCCGTCCTCCTCAAGGGTCACGCCCTTTATCTCGGCAAATATGCGGCGTTCCTCTTTTTCAAGGTAGAAATCGAAGCGGGAGCTTTTGTAGGTATATTCGGGACGTATAAGCGACAGCTTGCCGAGCCCGCCCTCACGGAGCCACTCGCCAAAGACCTTGTTTGGAGCCTGACTGTCTATATTTATCAGCTCTTCTCCCTTGTATACTGCCACGAGGTCGTATTTTGTCTTTCTCGCGGGGTCGTCAGCTACGCTTAGTATCACTGTGGCTCCCTCTGTGAGAAGCTCACGGCATCTTCCCGTGTTCTTTACGTGACAGAGGCAGACCTCTCGGTCTACCTCCGCGTAAGCTATAAATCTGTTTGGACGCGAGATAAAACGCGCCTCAAGGGTACGGTTATAAAGCTTCAAGGCTATTAAATCCTTTCCTCTTAGTTCTTAAGGGATTTTTCCTTGCAGTACTCCTCTATTATCTGTGCCTCGGAAAATTCCTCGCGGATCCCGCATATAAGCTGATAGGTTTCGTGCCCCTTACCCGCCAGAAGGATGATATCTCCCTTTGCCGAGGTTTCAAGAGCGTATTCTATCGCCTTGCGTCTGTCGGGGATAGCCACGTATGGGCAGGTGCCCGCGGTAAAGTAGGAGGCTATCTCACCGATTATGGCGGATGGCGGCTCGCTGTCGGGGTTGTCCGAGGTCAGTATGCAGAAGTCGGCATCGCGGGAGGCAACAAGTCCAAGCTCGGCGCGCCGCATCTTGGTTCTTCCGCCGATAGAGCCGAAAAGGCAGATAAGGCGGTTGGGGGCATAGTTGCGCAGGGCGGTAAGCGCCGCCTTGAGGCTTATGCCGTTGTGGGCGTAATCGATGACGGCGGTAGCTCCGTTGGGAAGCTCGTAGGTCTCAAATCTGCCCTTGATGCGCACGTTTCGCATGGTTTCTACTATATCCTTGGTCTCAAGTCCAAGTCTGCGGCATACGGCGAGAGCTGTCAGCGCGTTGTATACGCTGAACTCACCGGGGAAGGAGAGCGACACGGGATAGGTTCCCTCCGCTTCCTCGCAGTCAAAGTTTACCGATATTTTGCCGGGTGAGCGGAAGTATGCTATGTTCTTGGCACGGTAATCGGCAGAGCTGCAGCCCTTGCCCGATATGCTTGCCATCTTGCAGCGGATGCCGCCTATCATTTCTCCTGCGTACTCGTCGTCGCCGTTATATACGATATACTGCGCGCCGTAGTCGGTAAAGAGAGTGTGCTTGCAGTTTTTGTAGTCGTCGAAGTCGGGATGCTCAAACTCGCCTATATGGTCGGGAGAGAGGTTGGTAAATACGCAGATGTCAAAGCGGATACCGTGTACTCTCGCCATTTTAAGGGCTTGGGATGAGACCTCCATTACAACCGTAGTAACTCCCGCGTTACGCATATTTCTCATATGCTCGTGGAGGTCGTAGCTCTCGGGTGTGGTGTTTATGGTATCAAAGCGGCACTCGCCGTAATATACTCCGTTTGAGCCGATATAGCCTGCCTTGACTCCGTTTGCGCTGAGTATATTGTATATGAGCAGTGAAGAGGTAGTCTTTCCCTTAGTTCCCGTAATACCTATAACAGTAAGCTCACGGGAGGGATGACCGAAGAAGGTGGCTGAAAGCTCAGCCAGAGCCACGCGGGAATTTTTCGTGATTATTATATAGGCATCGTCGGGGAGGGAGGGTCTGCGCTCGCTGACAAATACGCGGCAGCCGTTTTTGTAGGCGTTTGCTGCGTAGTCGTGACCGTCGCTTATGCTTCCCGATATGCACACGAAGAGCGAGTCGTCAAAGACCTTTCGCGAGTCGGAGGACAGCATTTTTATATCAAGGGTTGAGATATCGAGCCCCGAGCGGTTTATCACCTCGGTGTAATCGATACCCTGTATCAGTTCTTTCAGTAACATATTGCTTTTGCTCGTCCTTTCTCGGCGTCGCCGTAAAATTTCATAAGAGGTGCGTCAAAGCCTACGGGCTCCTTGCCGCAGCTCCTTATCGCCGCCAGAGCAAGCATCTCAAGCGAATCGATAAAGTATGGGGGGAGGGGATGATTCTTTTTTATTAAGGACAGCTCGGTGCAGCCGAGTATCAGCCGCTGACAGCCACGCGCTCTCAGCGCATCGCAGACCGCGTTGAAGCGGTGCATATCGGGAGCTCTTCCGCCCTTTATGTCGTTGAATATTATATGGGTTATTTCGGCTTGCTCACGCTCTGTAAGCGGCTCTATGGAAATGCCCTCCTTGGAGAACACCTCCGTGTAAGCTCCCGAGGCTGCGGTACCCGCGGTGGCAAGCACGCCCGCCTTGGTTATGCCCTCGTAGTTGCAGAAGCGGGCGGTCTCCTCGATTATATTTATGACGGGTATATCCACCGCGTCGCGTATCTTTTCATAGAAGTAGTGTGCTGTATTGCAGGGGATAGCCAAAACAGTCGCTCCCGCACCTTGGAGCCGTCTTGCCTCCTCTGCCATAACGGGGGAGGGGTCATCCTTGCTTTCGCCTAAGATAAAGGATGAGCGGTCGGGGGTATCGGCTCTTGAGGAGAGCAGAAAGTTTATGTGGTCGCTGTCGCGCAGCGCCTTGGTGTGACATGTGAGCATTTCGCAAAAATACACCCCCGACATAGGTCCAAGACCGCCGAGTATGCCAAGAAGTATATCGTTCACTATGCGTCACCGCCTTTCACTTTAATGAATGTTAGCCAGAGGGGAGCAAACAAAAAGCTCCTCAGGACTTGATATAACGAAATGCTTTTCGAGCAAAGCTTTGTTTTCGGTCACCGCGCGCTCATATTCGGGAGAGGCGGGTATGAGGATGGGAAGAGCCGCGGGCTCTTGCTCCGCAAGGGCAACAAGCTGCTCACACATAAGGCGAGGCTCGTCCTTCGACAGGCAGGGCAGGAAGCGGAAGGAGAGGGCGAGAAGGTCGCAAAGAGTAGGCTTTTCGTCCAGAACAAGCGGGACTATGCCGTATTTTCTGAGCACCCTCCGTGCCATTTTTCGTGAAGAAGGGATGCTTCCCAGAATAAAGGGAAGAAAATACAGGGCGGCATCCCTTTTTATACTTTCTTTTTTCATTTTGTCTCCTCATGTATACGAAATACTCTTCCAAGGTAATTATATCACAATAAATCCGCTTTGTCAAAGGGTGTTGAGGGGCTTTTTAAAAAAACTTTGCGGTGGGACTTGAAAAAAGAGAAGGATTCGTATATAATCTAAGGCATAGGCACTGCGAATAAATTTATAGGACGGCGAGCAATGAAAAAGGAAACGGTGTATAAGCTATTCTCGAATATTCCCACTCTTAAGACCGAAAGACTGTCTTTGCGGGCAATGCATCCCATAGACGCCGAGGATATGTATGACTATGCCTGCCGACGCGAGGTCACCGAGTTTCTGCTTTGGGAGCCTCATCCCTCTGTGGCTTACACAAAGCAATATCTGGGTTATATACAGAGCAGATACGCTCTTGGGGATTTCTACGATTGGGCGGTCATTGAGCGTGAGAGCAGAAGAATGATAGGCACCTGCGGATTTACCCGAATAGATACGGTAAATAATATGGCGGAGATAGGGTACGTGCTCAATCCCGATTTCTGGGGAAGAGGCTACGCCACCGAGATGGTTCAAAAAATAATAGAGTTTGCCTTCTCGGAGCTTGGTGTGCACCGTATAGAAGCCAGATTTATGGAGGGCAATCGGGCATCCCTGCGCGTTATGGAAAAGCTGGGAATGACCTTTGAGGGCTACCATAAGGACGCAATATTCGCCAAGGGAAAATACCGCACGGTTGGATATTGCGCTACGGTAAGAGAAGAAAATAAACAAAAATAATACAAAAGGTTGACTTTTTGGGTTGGAAGGTATATAATGGAAGCGTATTCATTATATACCTTCATTATTTTAATGAAGAATACGATTTTGGAGGGTAAAATGTTTGGTCTTGTTTTTTCACTTGCCTTTTTAGTAGTGGCACTGCTCTTTATGCTGGTGGGCGCTCTCAGAGGCAAAAAAACCGCATGGCAGCTGTCGGTCACCCGTATAGCTCTGTCTGTCATCTCCGCAATTATCGCGGCTTTTGTATCGTCGCTTATCGCTTGGCACGGTATCGGCGCGGCGCTGGGTGCGCTGTTTAGCTCCGTTCCCCAGATAGAGGGAATTATGAGTGAGCTTCCCTCGGGCAAGGGAATTATTACCGCTCTTGCGGCAATGATAGTAGCTCCTCTTTTGTTTGTGCTTGTGTACACTATAATCCGCCTTATTGCTAAGATATTCACTAAGCTTATCGCAAGACCCTTCCTTAAGCTCACGACTCCCGAGAAAAAGGCAGAGGTAGTTGAGGTAGAAAAGGAAAGAGAGCTCAGCGCCGAGGAAAAGGCTGCCGAGGAGATATATGCCTCTGTTCCCGAGACGTCCGAGGACCCAATGGCGAAGTATATGAACGAGTTCGTTGGAGAGAATGCCGAGGCTGAGGACAGCAAGAAGGCTAAGAAAAAGAAGAAAAAGCTTATGTTCAAGCTTGAGAAGAACAGCTGGATAGGCGCTCTTTGCGGCGCTTTGTGCAGCCTTGTATCTCTCTGTATCCTTATGGTTCCTATGGTAGGAACTCTTGGCGTGGTAGGCGATATGGCATCGCTTCCCTTGCAGACCATGGCTGCGTCCGACGAAAGCGGAATGATGACTACCGTAGCCGACGTGGTTGACGGAGCATCAAACAACGCGGGTACTGTTACCGTTAAGCTTTTGGGTGGCGGACTTCTTTACGACGTAATGACCACCTACGACATAGGCGAAACAAAGGTCACGCTCCGCAAGGAGGCTGAATTTGTAAAGACCGCGGCTAACGCGGTTATAGCTGCAACCGATAAGGAAGCTACAAAGGAGAGCAAGGTAGACGGCATCCGCGAGATCGCGGTAGCCTTCGAGAAATCCGATATGGTTCCTACCCTTGTAGCCGAGCTTACCAAGGCAGCCGCAAGCGACTGGAAGGAAGGAAATGATTTCCACGGCATCGAGCTTCCCTCTATGGGAGAGAGCTTTGACCCGCTTATGATGTCGCTTGTAGAAGCGTTTTCCGAGTCGGGCAAGGAGACTATAAAGGACGACGTTGCCACTATCGTTGAGATAATGGTTGTTCTGATGGAGAACGATGCTCTTGAATCCTTCAGCAGCAATCCTATGGTTATGCTCTCCAAGGAGGAAACTACGGCAAAGATACTTGAAAACCTTCTCAAGAACCCCAGACTTGACGTTATGGTTGACGGTATATCCGACTTCGGTGTCAGCGTTCTTATGAGCGCGGTAGGCGCAACCGAGGACGTTGCTCCTCTCTATGCCGAGTTCAAGACCGAGGTACAGAACGTATACGGCGAGACTGCCGAGGACCTGTCCGCGGCTTACGCAAAGGTATTTGACAAATACGGTCTTAAGGTCAGCGAGGAGCTCTGCGCAAGTGCGGCACAGACCAAGCTCGGCGGCGGAAGCATCCTTAGCTGGGTAGAAAAGAACGTTGTGGCTGATGAGGCTGATTACGTTAATAAGACTGTCATAGTATCCGTAAATATGATAACCGAGGGTAAGGCTGAGGTACAGAATGCTGAAGCTGAGGCAAAGCTTCTTGCCCGCACCTATGCACAGGCTTACGAGCTTATGAATAAGATGACGGAGAGCACCTTCGGTATAAACGATATGGTAGCAGAAATGGGACCCGTTCTTGACAGCTTCGCGCATACCGAGAGCATAGGACCTGTTAAGACCGCGTATATCCTTAAGGCGATGCTCGAGTCCGAAACCGTACACGACAAGATAGGCTTCTCTGTAATGGAGGCGGCAAACTCCGCAGATTCTATTTCCAAGAACGCTGCAACAAAGAGCTACGCGAAGATGCTTAATTCCTTGATGCTGGCTATTGACGTAGTCGAGGCTGCTTCTGACCCCAACGTAAATACTAATGAAGCGGTAGAAAAGATGCTTGCAGACCTTACTCCCGAATCGGCAGAGGTTCTTAAGACTATTTCTACCCCCGACGTTATGAAGAACTACGGTGTTCCCGAGAAGAGCGCAAAGCCTACCTCCGAGCTGATGTCCGATACCTTCGGAAATCTTGCTGACGCTAAGGATAACGGTATGAGCGACGAGGAGTACGCTAAGGAATCCGCGGCTGTATCCAATATGATGAGCGTAGCTATGTCCTCAAAGGGCGGCGCTGTATTCGGCGAGCAGAGCTCTACGGGTATAACCTCCGACCAGTTCGTTGACGATATTATGAACTCCACCGTAATGTCGGATACCTTGGTTGAAAAGGTATACGGTGACGGTGACGAGCCTAAGGTTGACCCCCTTGCTTCGGGCAGAAAGATGAGCGAGGCTGAGAATACCAGCTTTATGAATTCGCTCAACAACAAGTGGAACGCATCCGACAAGAGCGAAAGCACCAAGAAGGAGATAGTAGCGATCGCAGCTGTAATGAACGTTAAGGTAAACGTTACCGAAAGCGGCGTACAGCAGATAGTTGACGCTCAGTAATTGAATATTACGAAGGCGCTTGAGGCATTTTGCCCCAAGCGCCTTTTAATATTTTAATATAGCTTTTTCGGAGTGTCTGTCAGACCGGCAAGATAATCGAGTGATACGTTATAATACTGCGCAAGCTTGATGAAGTGGTGCATAGGAAGCTCACGCTTTCCACTTTCGTATAACTGATACTGCTGCCTTGAGATATTCAAAACCAAGGCGATTGTCTCCTGCTTTTTGTCCTTATCCTCTCTTAGGTCCCTCAGTCGTTTATAGATATACATTGCTTTACTTCTCTCCAAATTAGAATATTATTTTGAGCTGCTGTTATAATTTTACCACAGCATTTAAATAAATGCTTGACAAGCATTCAAATGAATGCTATAATATATTTGCGGATTCCGATTGTCGCCAAAAATCGCTCTCGCGGAAGTGTATGCGGATATATTAGCCTTCCCCGCTGGGGAAGGCTTGGTTAGAGCTTGTTAGGATTTTTGCTACCTTTCGGTCAAAAACATAGTCGTCTTGGGTACTGCCGCTTCCAGCAATGTTTGCAAAGCAAACTTGCCGTTGAGCAAAGCGAAACATATACTCCTTGTTTTTTTCTATTTGAGGGACGGCTTCATCGCCCACTGGGCGCGCCGTCCCACAAATCTTTCGGAGAAAGTAGCGCAAAGAACTTATTGAAGAGATTATTATTGAGGGTAAGCTAAAGCTTGTTCGACTTTTTTGTAAAAACAATGTCATACTATTGATGATTGGAATTTTTTGTGATATAATATATACTGAGGGAGAATTGGAAAACTCCCTGCGGAGGAACAAAAAATGAGGAAAACAAAAATAGTTTGTACGATAGGTCCGGCTTGTGCCAATGAGGAAACGCTGAGCGGAATGTGTCTTGCGGGAATGAACGTGGCAAGACTTAACTTTTCCCACGGTACCCACGAGGACCACAAGAAAAACATAGAGCTTATAAAATCGGTGCGAGAGAAGTTGGGGCTTCCTATTGCCATATTGCTTGACACCAAGGGTCCCGAGTACAGAATAAAGACCTTTAAGGAAGGCAAAATAATACTCTCGTCGGGGGATAGCTTTACCTTTACCTCAGAGGATGTAGAGGGTGACGAGAGCCGCGTATCGGTAAACTATAAGGACCTGCCCGGGGAGATGAGGGCGGGAGATAGGATACTTCTCAACAACGGTCTGGTCATATTTGAGGTGGAGAGCGTTGAGGGAAGCGAGATACACTGTCGGGTAATAGAGGGGGGAGAGCTTTCCAACCGAAAGAGCATGAGCTTCCCCGGAAAGGTGCTCAAGCAGGAGTATCTAAGCGAGCACGACAAGAGCGACCTTCTTTTCGGTATAGAAAACGGTGTTGATTTTATAGCGTGCTCCTTTGTTTCGCGAAAGCAGGATTTAGTTGACGTAAAGAATTTTCTTCGCGAGCAGGGCAAGGAGATTCCCGACATTATAGCCAAGATAGAAAATCGCTCGGGCGTTGACAACATACGCGAGATATGTGAGGAGTGCGACGGCATAATGGTAGCGAGAGGAGATATGGGCGTCGAGGTGCCCTTTGAGGAGCTTCCCGCTATACAGAAGCATCTTATTACCACCTGCCGACTTCTGGGCAAGCGTGTCATCACAGCCACCGAGATGCTTGAGTCGATGATACACAATCCCCGACCCACCAGAGCCGAGATATCCGACGTGGCAAACGCCGTATATGACGGAACAAGCGCCATAATGCTTTCGGGAGAAACCGCTGCGGGAAAATATCCCGTGCTTACGGTCGAAACTATGGCGCGTATTGCGCTCCAGACAGAGAAGGGAATAAACTACGCCAAGAGATTTCACGAATCGGATTTTATTATAAGGAACACGGTGGACGCCATATCTCACGCGACCTGCGGAATGGCGATAGATATAGGAGCAAAGGCAATAGCGGTGTGCTCGCTTTCGGGAATGACCGCCCGTATGGTATCCCGCTTCCGCTGTCCCATAGATATCCTCGGAGTGACCACAGACGAGGGCACGTGGCGCAAGCTTGCTCTTTCTTGGGGAGTCACGCCGGTCATGAGCGAGATGTTCAACTCCTTGGACGTGCTTTTCTATACGGCGCAGAAGTTAGCTAAGAAGGAGATGTCGCTCTCAAAGGGGGACAGAATAGTTATCACGGGAGGAGTCACCAACGGCTCCTCGGGCAATACAAATCTTATTAAGGTTGAAACGGTATAAAGAGGAAGGCAGAGCTACGGCTCTGCCTAAAATTTATTTGTTAACTCAATGTTTACAATCTTGACTATTTTAAGAAAAGATTATGATTTATAATTAGAGAGATTTGTAAAAAAGGAGGACATTCAAGAATACTATGATAAAAACTTTGGTTAAAAGTGTTCGTGAATATAAGACAAGCTCGATACTTGCTCCCCTGTTTATCGCAGGCGAGGTGGTTATCGAATGCTTTATACCCTTCGTTACGGCGGGGCTTGTAAGAAATATACAGGGAGGCTGCTCACTGAACGTTATAATAAATTACGGTCTGGTGCTTGTGGCTCTGGCGGTGGTGTCCCTCTTGTGCGGCGCATTCGCGGGTCATTTTGCGGCTATCGCCTCTTGCGGATTTGCGAAAAACGTGCGTCACGATATTTATTGCGCTATTCAGCAGTTTTCTTTTTCCAATATGGATAAATTCTCCACGGCGGGACTTGTAACAAGACTTACCACCGACGTTACTAACGTGCAGATGGCGTACATGATGATAATCCGCACGGCTATACGCTGTCCTATGATGCTGGTATTTGCGCTGGTGATGGCTGTAGTGGTAAGCCCCACTATGTCCCTTGCCTTTGCGGTTATAATTCCTATACTTGCCATAGGTCTTACACTTATAATCCTCAATGCGCACCCCATATTCAAGACGGTTTTCAAGAAATACGACAACCTCAACAACTCGGTGCAGGAGAACGTAGCGGGAATGAGAGTTGTAAAGGCATACGTAAGAGAGGATTTCGAGCGTGAAAAATTCGCCAAGGCATCCGACGACGTTGCAGAGGGCTTTACTAAGGCGGAGAAGATACTCGTTCTCAACAATCCTCTTATGCAATTCTGCTTTAACGCCCTTATGCTTATGGTCTGCTTCTTCGGCTCACAGCTGATAATAAGAACAAACGGCGAGGCGCTTGATATTGCGGGATATACCGCGCTTTTGACCTACGGAGCGCAGATATTGATGAGCCTTATGATGCTTTCTATGATAATAGTTATGCTCTCTATGTCTATGGAATCGGCTAGCCGTATAGCCGCCGTGCTCAAGGAGCAAAGTGCTATAACAAATCCCGAGTGCCCTATAACCGAGGTCAGGGACGGAAGCATTCTCTTTGATAAGGTAAGCTTTTCTTACTCGGAGAGCGCGGAGAAAAAATCCCTTGAGGGAATAAATCTCTTTATCGCTTCGGGCGAAACAGTGGGTATAATCGGAGGAACGGGAAGCGGAAAGACCAGCCTTGTGCAGCTTATCTCACGTCTGTACGACGTAAGCGAGGGAGCTGTTAAGGTAGGCGGAGTGGACGTTCGCGACTACGATATAGAAACACTTAGAAATCAGGTGTCTGTGGTTCTTCAGAAGAACGTGCTTTTCTCGGGGACAATAAAGGAAAATCTCCGTTGGGGCGACCCCGATGCTACCGACGAGGATATGGAGCGTATATGTAAGCTGGCGCAGGCTGATGAGTTTATAAAGACCTTCCCTGACGGCTACGATACCCATATAACTCAGGGCGGAACTAACGTATCGGGAGGACAGAAGCAGAGGCTTTGTATTGCCAGAGCCCTGCTTAAAAAGCCCAAGATACTTATTCTCGACGACTCCACCAGCGCGGTGGATACCAGAACCGACGCTCTTATCCGCAAGGCGTTTGCCGAAGAGATACCCGATACCACCAAGATAATAATAGCTCAGCGTATATCCTCGGTGGAGCACGCCGATAAGATAATCGTTCTTGACGGAGGACGTATTGAGTCGGTTGGAAGCCACGCGGAGCTTATGGAAAACAGCCCCATATACAGGGAAATATACGAATCTCAGAACAAGGGGGCACAGAACGATGGCGAATGATAAAATGAAAAGACCCCCCGTGAAGAAGGGAGTTATCAAGAGAATACTTAAGCTGCTCTTTAAGGAATACAAATGGCAGCTGATAGCGGTTATCGAGTGCATAGTGCTGGTATCCTTCGCATCTACCATAGCGGGACTCTTTATGAATCAGTATATCGAATATATTGAGGAGGGTCTTGTAAAGGGACTTGACGCGGTTTACGGTAAAATACTCAGAGCAGTGCTTATAATGCTCTCAATATACGCTGTAGGCTGGGTGGCATCCTTTGCTTACACCCGTATAATGGCGATAGTAACCCAAAGCTTCCTTAACGGAATGAGAAAAAAGATGTTCGATAAGATGCAGAGCTTCCCTCTGCGCTACTTCGACACCAACGCTCACGGAGATATAATGTCCCATTATACCAACGATATAGATACCGTGAGAGAGCTCGTATCTAATACCTTGCCGCATCTTATACAGTGCGCGTTGATAGTAATGTTTTTGATACTCAACATGCTTTATCTCAGCATTTGGATGTTTATCGTTGTATTCGTTGCCAGCATTGCTATGATAACCGTAGCGAAGAAGGTCGGCGGAGCCAGCGCAAAGAACTTTATGAAGATGCAGAAGTCAATAGCAAAGACCGAGGGCTTCGTAGAGGAAATGATGAATGGACAGAAGGTCGTAAAGGTGTTCTGTCACGAGAGCCAAAGTGTTGAGGACTTTGACAGGGTCAACGATGAGCTTTGCAAGGATGCAACGGCGGCAAACCGCTTTGCCAATATCCTGATGCCTATTATGGGCAATATCGGAAATATACTCTACGTTCTGGTAGCCTTTATCGGCGGCTCGCTGATAATCAGCGGCTTTACAAACATATCGATTCAACGTCTTGTAGGTCCAATGCTGGGCATGGAGGTAGGCGTTGCGGTGGGAATAAGCGTTGTAGTTCCTTTCCTTAACGCATCCAAGCAGTTTACCAACAACGTAAGTCAGGTTTCACAGCAGATAAACTCCATAGTTATGGCAATGGCGGGAGCAAGCCGCGTGTTTGAGCTTTTGGATACAGAGCCTGAATACGACGAGGGCTACGTTATGCTTGTAAACGCAAAAGAGGAGAACGGTGAGCTTACCGAGAGCGAGCAGAGAACGGGTATGTGGGCGTGGAAGCACCGCCACGGTGACGGAAGCGTTACCTACACCGAGCTGAAGGGCGACGTACAGATAGAAAATATGGATTTCGGCTACGTACCCGAAAAGCTTGTGCTCAAGGATATCTCGCTTTACGCGCGCCCCGGTCAGAAGGTTGCCTTCGTAGGCGCTACGGGAGCGGGCAAGACCACCATAACCAACCTTATCAACCGTTTTTACGATATTGACGACGGAAAGATAAGATACGACGGAATAAATATCAACAAGATAAAGAAGGACGACCTTCGCCGCTCACTGGGAATAGTGCTTCAGGACACCAATCTCTTTACGGGAACGGTGATGGATAATATACGCTACGGAAAGCTTGATGCCAGCGACGAGGAATGTATAGAGGCGGCAAAGCTTGCTAATGCTCACGATTTTATCACGCGACTTCCCGAGGGATATAATACTATGCTGACGGCAAACGGAGCAAATCTTTCCCAAGGACAAAGACAGCTTATCTCTATAGCGAGAGCGGCTGTTGCTGACCCTCCCGTAATGATACTGGACGAGGCGACATCCTCCATAGATACCCGAACCGAGGCAATAGTGCAGAGGGGTATGGATGCGCTGATGAAGGGAAGAACGGTATTCGTTATCGCTCACAGACTTTCCACTGTGCGCAACTCCGACGTTATAATGGTGCTGGAGCAAGGACGCATAATAGAGCGCGGAAGCCACGAGGAGCTGATAGCTCAGGGCGGCAAATATTACCAGCTTTATACGGGAGCCTTTGAGCTTGAATAAAATAAAAATGAGGGGCTGCTTCATTTAGCGCAGAACAAAAACACACGAAAGTAAATAATAAAAAATACCGCTTTGTTATCAGGAATTTTGGTAATAAAGCGGTGTTTTTGGTAGAAATTCTTACGAATTTCGATTTTTATGTGTGTTTTTTAGCCGCGCTTTGGCTCTCCGGCGTACCTTTGTACGCCGACGAGAACCAAATCACGACTTCTGCATCTAAATGAAGCAGCCCCTTTTTTGTGTAAAAACGAAACTCCCGCCATAGTGGGTCGTTCGATAAAGGTCAACCGATGAGTAGATAGAATTTCAAAAAAGTCTTGACAGAACCGGAAGAATATGCTAAAATTGTATCACGATACAATTCAAAATTATAAAGGGGGAGAAGATGGCACGTCTGGCGAGAGGAAAAAATTTTGAAAAAACAAAATCAAAGCTATTGCATATAGTAGCGAAAAAATTTCTTGAGCAGGGATATCACAGGACTACGCTGAGGGATATAGCAAAGGAAGCCGATATAGCTTACAGCTCACTTATAAACGTATTCGGAAGTAAGGAGGGAATGCTCTCTGAGCTGGTGGCTTACGTGCTTGAGGGTCAGTTCGCGGCTACGTCAAGGCTTCTTGAGGGAAAGACCGAGGACAAAATACTCTTTTATGCGGCGGAGACTACTCTCCAGCTGTATATGGCTGAAAGTCACGAGCACATACGCGAGATGTATTCGGTGTCATACACGCTGCCCGAGACGTCTAAAATAATTTACAATACTATAACGCATAAATTAGAGGATATATTCAAGGAGCATCTTCCCGAGCTTAATACCAAGGATTTCTACTGCCTTGAGGTAGCGTCGGGGGGAATAATGCGTTCCTTTATGACGGTGAAGTGCGATATGTTTTTTGATATGGATATGAAGGTAAAATTTTTCCTTGAAAGCACCTTCAGGGTGTATAAGGTGTCAGAGGAAAAGATAGCCGAGGCGATAGCCTTTGTATCTCAGTTTGATTATAAAACAATAGCCGAAGCGGTCATAGACCATATGCTTGAATTTTTGGAAAGCAAGACCTAAACCAAGAGGAGGAAATTTATGAAACGGATAATAGCTATTTTAATGATGATATTTTTGCTCGTGGGAGTGCTTGCGGGCTGCGGCAATAAAGTACCCGAAGCGGGCGGCCACAACCAAAACAGCGGTAGTGGGGGCAATCAGTCAAACAACGGCGGAAATAATAACGGCGGCGAGGGTCCCTTGGTGCTTACAACTCTTCCCGAGGGAATGAGCGGCAAGGACGCGGCAAGCCTTATTCTTGCAAATCAAAGGCTTAATTCCCAGCTCCTTAAAAACAGCGGAAATATTTTCGAGGACGGAGCAGAGGTGCTGACCAATCTTTCGTATATGGCAGCGTCAAGCCTTGCTAATTATACGCTGGTGACCGATGAGAGCAAGTCTGCCACTCTCCTTGCTTCCACAAAATACGAAACCGGCGACGGAAGCATGGTTGAAATAGACGGAAACGTCTATAAGTGGAGCGGATTTGGGGAATATTCAAATTCCTACGATTATTTTCTTAATCTTACCAAGGGAGTCACATCCTCCGCAGAGGCGGGCGCAGATCTCATAGACAACGTAAAAAAATACGTAAGGGTGGTAGATAAGTGGGTAAAGATACACAGCAATGAATACTATCTTCACGTGGAGGAAAACCGCGAGGTGCTCTTCTCCCGCTATGACGGAATGGTAGATATGTGTGAGCGCACCAAGACCGAGAACGGAGATAACCGTTACGAGATATACCGCACCACCGAAGAGGGTCAGATGCGAATGGTATATATCGCAGGCAAGCTGTGTGAATATTCTTACGTCATCGAGGGTGGCTTTAACCACAACTTCCTTGCTGAGAACAACAAGGGCTATTGGGAGGTCGTGGACGTGGGAGTCGTTGACAGCCACTATAACGTGTCCTGCATGGTCATCAAGGACGATATATGCTACGACGCGTTTTATGACCCCAATACAAAAAAAGTAGGAACCATAAAGGTCATCAGCGCTGACAGAAAGACCGACATAATGGACTTTACTCAGAATGACAACGCAGCAGTGATAGATATCAAGCTTCAGAGCTTTAACGGATATTCCGCTATCGTTAAGGAAGCTACGCCCGATACGGTCAAGCCTCTTTCTAATGATAACGACGGAGAAATATACTACTACGACTTTGACGGAAGCGGCAACAATGTTTACAGTACCAACAGAGATACGAATATGGCGATTATTCTTAACAGCGGAGAAAGAATAGAGCCCAGAGATAGCTTTGTTGACGGTAAGGCGGAGGTAAATACCATAAGAGTTTCCCATTTTTCTAAAGAGCCCGATGAGAATTCCAATGGAAGATACATCGGTTGCTACGTTCCCGAGCTGTCGTTAAACGTTAAAGGAAGCACATTTGACGAGATAATGAATAATCTGGAGGCCTTTTTCGAGGAGGTCGGACTTGTGTGCAGACGTGATATGGATGGCGTTAAGGCAGGTATCATTCAGGCTCGCAAGGAGCTGGCGCAGTTCACCAAGTATCACCAATGGAACGAGAGCCCCATATACAGCGCGGAAACTCTGGCTGCGGGCTGGGAAAACAATCTGGCAAAGCTCGCGGCATATAAAGCGGAATATGAGAAGATAAAGGACGCTGAGGTGATTGATTTCAGTGACAAGCAGACCGTAGAGCTTAATATAAAGTTTGCTCCCATCACCGCTCAGACGGCAGCCGACGTAAAGAACGACGGAATGACCGTTTCGGTAAGCGAGCTTGAGCTTAGCGTAGAGGACACTCTGCTCTTCGTGGAAGGCGAGAGCTATACCGTGAGCTTCGCTCTCGTAGGCACGGGAGATAACGCCGCTTCGGGTCTTTCACACATAACTCTTACAGAGCCCTTGACGGCTAAGTATAACGGTGAGGACGTCTTTAAGCTAAAGCAGACCGCAAGCTTTGAGATACCCGTTCTTGCGGAGGGCGGATACACGCTGGTGGCTTATATCTCCACTGCTGACGGTATCAGGTCCAGCGACTATACTAAGGTGATATTTACCGAGCTTACTCCTTCCCAGACCAAGCATGATAACCTCAGCGTAGCGTTGAGCAAGAACGAGGCGGGCGAGCTTGTTATATCTTGTATTACCGTTAAGGATATTCAAGTAGAGATAGAGCCCTTGGAGGGAGGAGCGGGTCATACCTATGCTACTATGTACGAGGCTCTTTCAAAAGAGATATACAAATACGGCTTTGTTTCCGAGGAAGCAGTGCTTGAGCTTATCGGCGAGGATGAGAGTTGGACAGCGGTAGCCGAGAGTGAGGATGCCTTGGCGAGCGGAAGATACCGTCTTAAGTACAGCATCAAGAACGGCGATTCCATAGCCGAGGGATACGTTATCGCCGAGTATACCGCACCCGAGACAGAGTCTTAGGAGCCCGCGGAGCTTGAGCCTGTTGAATAAAAATATTAAGTGCGGATGCAACGCATCCGCGCTTTTTCTATATCACGAAAGCCTCGTCATAGCGGCGGGGGGCATAGAGGGTAACCGATGAGGGGAAATAAAAGCAAGAAACAGATAATGTGTGATTGTAGGGACGCCTGTCCCTACGATTTGAAAGAAATAAAGCGAACCAACTTATTGATAGCAAGTAACATCAGCGGGTGTTTTATTGTGCTTTAAAATCAATTGCTTATACTTATTTCTATATCTCCCGTATCGGTGGTTATTTCACATCTGCCGCCCGAGCTGCTTCGTGGAATGTCAACGTCACCCGTATCGGTCTTTGCGGTAAATATCTTGTCGGAGAGCAGGGTGCCCGATACGTCTCCCGTGTCGGTCTGTACAAAAATCTCGGCGGCGTCGCAGCGGTCGAAGCTCACGTCACCCGTGCTTCGCTCAATAGAAATTTTTTCGGTCGCCACCACGTCGGTAAGGTACAGCCTTCCCGTGCTTCCCTCGGACGTAAGATTTTTGCACGTAAGGCTTGTAAGATTGCTTTTTCCCGTGCTTACCTTTATTTTAACGTCGCCCGAGCAGGACACGTCGGCAAGGATTATCTTTCCCGTTGTTACCGAAAGGTCAAGGCTGTCAGCTGTTAGGTTTGCTATATCTATATCTCCCGTAGAGGTTTTTATTTTCGCCGTGCCCGAAACCGAGGCGCGGCTTTTAATGTCGCCTGTGCTTACCGAAATATCCATACTTGCAAATTTAAAATTCCGGGGTATATCCACGTCCCCCGTGCTTTCATCTATGGCAAGGTGAGAATACTCACTTTCGGGCAGATATACGGTTATCTTGGTGCTTCCTATGCCTATGCCGATATACTGATACCATTTCTTCGTGTTGACCTCGTTTACACTAAGAGTGCCGTCCTGCGCGCTAACGGTGTGTCTGCCCGTTGTGGATTCATAGCAGACGACCTTACAGTTCTCTCCCTCGGAGGGAAGAAGCACAATATCGGCGGTATCTGTTTTTATAGATATATTGGTGAACTTTTCTGTGATATCGTGGGTGTTGGTTTCGTATTTCTCCGTAGAGAGCTTTGTAAAATCCCAAAAATTCATTGCCATAGCCACGGCAAATATTATAAGTCCCGCTCCCACGAGGGAAGCCGCTATAATTATCAATACTTTATTCATCACGCTTCCTCCTTTTTAACAAAGCAATGCTTTATGCCAAGTATAACAGTCTTTGTAAGCAAGACCACACCCTCGGTGGCAGCCTTACTTCCAATAAACGCGAATATAGCAAGTCCTCCGCACACAAGCCCAGCTCCCAACATAGCAAGACCTGTGGTGAGATTGCCGCTTACGATGAAAATTACGCACAGGGCAATTCCCGCGGGGGCGCAGGCGGCGAGGGAGGCGAATACCGCCCAAGCGCATACCACCAGAACCCAGAGTACCGCATAAAGTGTAATAATTACCGCAAAAGCTACAGCCAGAAGCGTGATCCATATAGGAGAGCCTACGGCTATAAGCACTATCTCCCAAGCTCTCAAAGCTCGCTTTGGCTTGACCTTATTTGTCACAAGCTTAGACAGAGGAATTTCGGATACTATCTGCGACGCTATTTCGTCGGTTGTGCCGATATCCGCTACCGCATCCTCCTCCGAAAGTCCTTCCTCTATTCTGTCGTCGATCATCTCGCAATAAAAGCTGATGCGCTCGGATGCTTCCTTTTGGGGAAGTCGTGAGAGCTTTGACTCAAGCTCATTGATAAATTCCTGCTTAGTCATTTTTATCCTCCTTGGTTACGAATTTATAAATGGACATAACCTCGCGCCATTCCTCCTTGAAATCCTCTATGCGCTTTAAGCCCGCTTCTGTAATATGATAGTATTTCCGCAGTCTGCCGCCGTGCTCACAGCTGCGAACTGTCAGCATTTTGGCAAGCTCAAGGCGCTTAAGTATAGTGTAGAGGGTAGACTCCGACATCTCTATATACGGCTTCATATCCTTGATTATCTTGTAGCCGTAGGAGTCCTCGGTCTTTATGGCAGATAACACGCATACGTCCAAAAGTCCGCGCTTTAATTGAATATCCATACAATACTCCTCCTTGCGTAATACATCATAACACGAGGTATTGTGTTTGTCAATAGCTTTTTGAAAAAATGCTTGACAAAAGCAATACTTCGTGATATGATGTATTACGCAAGGAGGAGTATTGTATGGATATACAGTTGAAAAGAGGCCTGCTTGATGTTTGCGTCTTATCTGCCATCAAGGACGGCGAGTCTTACGGATATAAAATAATCAAGGATATTGCGCCTTATATCGAGCTTTCGGAGTCTACGCTTTATACTATTTTGAAACGCTTGGAGCTTGCGGATATGCTTACCGTTCGCACGGCGGAGCACGGGGGCAGGCTTAGAAAATATTATCGCATCACTTCGACGGGTCTTGCGCGCATCGAGGCATTCAAGGCTGAATGGAGCGAGGTTATGGCGATATACAAATTTGTGGTCAGAGAGGAGTTTAAGGATGAATAAGCAGAAATTTTTGAAGGAGCTTGAATACGCCATCGGCGCGCTTGACAGAAGGGAAGTGGCTGAGCACCTTGCGTTTTATTCGGAAATGATCGACGACAGAATAGAGGAAGGTCTTTCGGAGGAGGATG
>JAEIGA010002885.1_pt1 | contig 27110 bp, 24 predicted proteins | sample 9270691 | NCBI WGS metagenome assembly JAEIGA01 (sample SAMN17057246, study PRJNA624740) | gut metagenome | biome: biome; isolation source: fecal sample | host: Bos grunniens | place: China: Xizang | collected 2019 | reverse complement strand
CATGAGAGCAATCCTTAACAAAGAAAAAGGTTTAATGCCTGGTGGAAAACCAGTTCTTTCACACGTTACAGTATTTGAAATACCTACATACCACAAATTACTTGTAACATCTGACGTTGCAGTTATCCCAGCACCAGACTTCAAACAAAAAACAGCAATCACACAATACGTTATCAACACAGCTAAAACTCTTGGAATCGAAACACCAAAAGTAGCAATGATAGCACCAACAGAACAAATGTCAGTAGGAATACCATCATGCGTAGATGCAGCATTAATCGCAGCAATGGGAAATCGCGGACAAATCAAAGGAGCAATCATAGACGGACCATTAGCACTTGACGTAGCAATCGATAAAGAATCAGCAGAAATCAAGAAATTAAAAGGCGAAGTAGCAGGAGATGCAGACTGTCTTGTATGGCCAAACATTGAATCAGGAAACGTATTCTACAAATCATGCACTAAATTTGCAAAAGCAGAATTAGCAGCAATGGTAGTAGGAGCAAAAGTACCATGCGTATTGTCATCAAGAGGCGATAGCACAAAAACAAAAATGTACTCTATCGCATTAGCAGCATTATCTTGTAAATAATAAAAATGGAAAACTGGTCAAACGAATTACCCTTTGTAGCCATTACAGTAAGCGACAAAGACGGTAAAATCATAGATATGAATGAGCGAAGTCAAATGACCTTTGCAAACAGCGGAGGAAAAGAACTAATAGGAAAACCCTTATTTGATTGCCACCCAGCCCGCGCACAAGAGATGATAAAACACCTCATGAGTAGCGAAGAAACAAACGCCTACACAATAGAAAAACAAGGCTTGAAGAAACTAATCTATCAAACACCTTGGTATAAAGACGGCGAATTTGCAGGCTTGGTAGAATTCTCAATAGTCATACCAGAAGATATGCCACATTACAAGAGATAAAACACAAAAGGGAGGATAAAACCTCCCTTTTTTCTTAGCTTATTTTTAAGCTCATTACCTCCTTAAATATCATTTACCCACCTTTTTCTTAATAATATACGAAAAAAGGTTGTATCTATACAACCATATTAAAAACATTTTGTATTTTTGCAATGCATGTTAATCAAATTAAAAGCAAATGAAATACCTAAATATAAAAAAAGCATTGCAAGCATGGCAAGAACTACAACCATTATCAGAAAAAGATAAAGAAAGACTTAGCCGTCGTTTTACCGTGGACTTTAACTACAATAGCAATCACATAGAAGGTAACACTTTGACTTATGGACAGACAGAAATATTGCTACTCTTTGGAAAAGTAATAGGAGAGGCAGATGTGCGAGATGTACAAGAGATGACAGCAAGCAATGTTGGACTTCGTATGATGAGAGAAGAAGCCGCAATGAAAGAAGTTCCTTTAACACAAAATTTTATTCGCACCTTACACAAAACTCTAATTAGAGAAGATTATACGATATATCGCAACTTACAAGGAGGCATTCAAACAAGCTATGTGATACATGCAGGACAATACAAAACACGTCCCAATAGCGTAATTACACGCTATGGAGATAGATTTGAATATGCCTCACCAGAAGAAACACCAAGCCTAATGGCAGACTTGGTTGATTGGTACAACAAAGCAGAACAAGAAGGAAAACTCTCTCCGATAGAACTCGCCGCATTATTTCATTACCGCTATATACGCATACACCCATTTGAAGACGGAAATGGCCGTATAGCAAGACTAATGGTAAACTTTATACTTACCCGTCACGATTATCCAATGATAGTGATTCGTAGTCGTAAAAAGAGTGAATACTTGGAAGCTTTACATCAAACAGACCTTGAGGTTGGACCCACACCAAGCGATGGAGCAAGTGCAGAGATTAAAGACATTCGCCCATTCTTAAAATATTTCAATAACTTAGTAGCCACAGAGATTTATAACGATGTCTTGTTTGTGAGTGAGAAAAACGAAAACGTTTGGTGGTACGATGGAGAAAGAATTGCTTTCCGTACACCAAACTACACAAAAATACTCAATGCAATGCGTAGCGAGCCAACATTAACACTTGCAGACATGAAAGAAATAACAGGCATCAGTATAGCAGCCATTCAAAAACTACTTGACCAACTAATACAAAAGAAATATGTTGAACGAGGAGAAAAAGAAGGAAGTTGGAGAGTATTTCTAACCCAATGATATAAAAATAGAAAAGGGAGGACAAAACCTCCCTTTTTTCGTTTCAAAGCCACAAACCTACTCAATCAAACCCTTAACCTCTAAATTAGCCTCTTTAAATGAACACTTTTCAAAATTTGCTTTGAAATTTACCGATGGGTAGAATCTACACGAAAATCGTATAATCGTATTCGCATCTACTTTATCTATACTCTCTTGAGCCTTTGCGTGAATGGTTGGAATAAAACTACCTAAATAACCAAGTTTTACAGCTTGTCCCATAAGGATATACTTACTTAAAGAAATCTCCATAGCTTTCAAACAAGCCAACACATCAGGAAAACTTACAGTGGTACTTTCTGCAATGTCTTTTGCCACTTGATTAATATCAACATCTTGTCCTCTGTAAAGACGTGCCACAAACTTTTCTCCTGGATTCTCACCAACGTGAATCATTCTCTTAACTTTTACATACTCTACTGCCATAATACATTAATTTTAAATTTTTAATAAACTACTTACTAATGGAAACATAATCTACCAATCTGTAACCATTTTGTGCCGACACATTACCTCCAATAAAAGAAGCGATAGTTGTCAAAATCACAATAACAAACTCAATAATTCTCTTCCAATTCGGTTTTTCCTTACTCATAACTCTAAAAAAATTAATAATTAAACACTCTATTTCCGTGATATCACAATACAAAATTACTACAAAAACACAAGCCACACAACAAGGTGAAATAAAAAGAAATCTATTGAATTAAAAAGAATTAAATAGACAAGATTAGAGTATTTTTAAACCATTTTTTAACTCCCAAGAATAATGAATAATCTCTGCATAATCACATTTCAATCGCTTGGAATATGACTCATAAAACAAACCAATCAATCTCTCTTCACCCTTATCTCTGTTTTTTGCAATCTCTATCAAACTATTAAAACTTGAATAAAACTCCACATCACTCTTTTTCCAAAAATCCTTAGCATTCTTCTTAAAATCCTCGTTTACCTTATGAAGAATAAAAACATTATCTGCCATATTACTTAAATCATAACTACCAGAAATATCTTCCTTTCTCACAATACCATAAGATTTTCTTGGGTGAGCCACCAACACAATATGAATAGCCGATTGCTTTGCATACTCTGCCAAATCCTTTACAAACAAACTTTGTTGCTCATACTTATCTATATTGTTGTGATTAATATTCATACAAGCAAGATTGTCAAGAACTATTAAATGCGCCTTTTCTTTCTCTACCAACAATCTTATGTGTGAAAACAACTCTTGCCAATTATTACCATAATTATTGTTATACACAAAAAGCTTATCCTCTAAACTTTTATCTATCAAATCATTAATCTCTTCAGTATCAGCCTGTGCACCACGAGCAATAATATGAAACCAATTCTTAATTCTCCAATTCTGCATCTCTCCAGACCATAAACCAATCTTATAACCCTTATCACAAGCATTCAAAATCATATTATTTAACCAAACAGTCTTACCACAACCATTAGAGCCTGTCAAAATACTAAGACCACCAGCAGCCAAACCACCATTCAAACAATTATCCAAAACTCTGAAATTAGTAGGAATATGCAAAATATCATCACTATTGACAGAATTTATATCACTCAATCGCAACCATGTAGCCTCCTGTTTCGGAAGAATTTGTTTAAACTCACTATAAGCCTTGGAGTCACCCACAGGCTTTTGAATCTTAACACCCTCTAATCTTTCACGAAACTCCTTCCAATGATAAGACGAACACGAATTATGAAAACACTTAAAGCCTAAACGACCATCATCATAAACAAAGACTGCAGAATCCGGAGACTTATGCTCAGGATTAAACACACACTCGTTCAAAACATATTTATAACCACCCTTAACATCTCGCTTCTTGTAACCAACACCATGCACATTCAAAAACTTCTCAACATCAAAAATCTTTCTACCATAATTATCAAACTCGCTGTATTTTGTTTCCTTAATCATATACTTATCCACCACAGCCTTTACAAGACGGAAATCCACATTCTTCAAGACATTAGGAATATATTTAATCACACTATCTCTATGAGGTCTTTCTGGCGTATTAGAGCCCTTTTTAGCTGTTGTACCATACAATTTAGTTAAACGAGCACGATTGTGCACCACAGTGTCTATTTCGACCTCAGGAGAAGAAAACAGCATACTCAAAACACTCAAAAAATCTTTTATCATCACATCACTCTCCTCACTAACAGCAACGCAACAAGGATACATCAAATGATAACCCGAACCACTCATAGCAAGCACAGGACGAGGAAAACCATTATTTGACAAGAACTGATAAATACACTCGCTAACCTTGTTAGCAAGAGCCAATTCCTCATCACTAGAACTTACACCACTCTTTCGCTTAGGGTCTATATCAATCATTATCCAACGTCTAAACTCAATATCACTATCACTAATGCTGTGTTTAGTAGAGTTGAATTTATTAATACATTGATTGTTACACATCTTTGCTTCAAGATTATACGGATTAACACCATTAAACACAAAGTACCATTGCATAGAATCAGCCTCATAACGTTCCAATTCCGTGATTAAATTACCAACAGAAGAAAACCAAGCACTAACAATTTTCTTACTACCATTCAAAACACCAATACCACGAATTTCAGTTTTTTGCAAACCAAAAACATTCCAACATTTGTTAATTACATCTCTATTCATAATCTCTTTTCTTTTTATTTTTAATTTTTCTTTTTATCTATTTATTATATATTTATTATTGGGGTAGATTTTATACCATATGCAGGTAGATTTTATACCATATGGAGGTAGATTTTATACCATTTTATATTGTTTTTTCAGTGTTTAAATATTTTGAATTAAGGAATAAAGAATTTCTTTCTTTGATTAAAATTTTTCTTTCTTTAAGAGATTGTATCACTCTCCTTGCATAATCCTTACTTAAGCCACAGACCTCACCCAAATGTGCACAACTACCATAATATCCACCCTTAAAATTGTAGATATAGGAAATCAACATTCTTTCCGATGGTTTAAAACTATTAAAGCTTGTTTTTTCAAGCATAGCAATAAACTCTAAATCAATCATAATATATGCCATAACCTAAACTATTTGTATAACATTTTTTTAATTTCCTCAAACTCTTCTTCACTATACCAAAACTTTCGTTTTTTCACCTTAGAAAACATTTTTAAAGCTTTTCTAATTCTATAAAGAGTAGAATTTGAAATATTCAACTCTTTTAACACTTGATGAGTAGTTTTCATAACAATTTATTTTTTGAATTAAGACTTTACAAAATTAATGCTATATATTTGATTAACAAAGAATTAAAAAGAAGTCATTAAAGAAAAAAACACAGGCAATTTCTCATAAGAAAAATAAATTTTGAGCTAAGATATTGCATGTGAAAAAAAATCATTATTTTTGTCGGAAAGAAATTAAGAAAGACCTTAAGAAACAAAAGTGAGATAAGGCGAAAAAAAATTCACAATTCCTTAATAATCAAACACCAACAATTATGAATAACCCTAGACAATCAAACAAGACAAGGGATAAAAGTGCCCGTGAAGACGGATTCCCCTCCCAAAAAGTGGAGTGGACCAATGAGCTACTTAAAGAAGTTTACGAGAAATGGTATTTGAAATATAAAGATGTAGCACATCCATGTAATTTTTATATGTTTTCAGAATACTTTAAGGGAGAAAAAGAGGACTTTAGTCTATTTTTTAACGAATACCACAGCGACAGCAATTTAATAAGAGTTGGGTGTTTATTAGGACTTAGCAGAAATCAACAAGACAATGTTTTCAAGAACTACAGACGCCGTTACAACAAAACCCGAAATTTAAACTCTTCCAGTCTGCCAAAGAATTTCTTTGCAAAAGAAAAAGGTTGGGAATTTTATGACGACCTACTTAAGCTTTTAGAAGAAAACGACATATTTTATATAAATCCATTTTTAAGCCAAGAAGAAAGAAAAGCAACAATAGAGAAGAGAAAGAAGAAATATCAAAGCGAGATAAATTCACTAGAATATCAAATTTCTATTTCTAAAAAAGAGATAGAATATCGCGAGAAAAAAATTACTGTACTTTCAAAGATGGAAACAAGCGTTATTTAAAACGTTTTTTTGTATCTTTGCAAACTATGAAAAGTAAGAAGATTATAGTTTTGACTCAGCCTTTGTGGCATAATTATGGTTGTCTTTTGCAGGCTTATGCTTTGCAAAGGTGTTTAAAGGCTTTGAATTATGAGGTGGTGACAGATGAGTTTCCTCGTAGGTTTTTAACTCCTTATCAAAGGTTTGTTAAGAAATCAAAGCATTTTGTTGCTCACTATTTTCTTGGTCGCAAGAGTGTGAATCCTTTTCCTTTTTTGCCTACTGAGAAGCAATGGAGGGAGATTTGCTCTAATACTTCGGTGTTTGTTACAAAGTATATTAATACTGTGGACTTTTTTGGGGGTAAGGTTTTGCCTTCAAGGGAGATGATTGATAGGTTTGATACTTTTGTTATTGGTAGTGACCAGGTGTGGAGGGATAGTTATGGTAGGGTTGAGAGTTATTTTTGTGATTTTCTTGCGAATCGTAGTGATAAAAAGGTGTTTTCTTATGCTGCGAGTTTTGGTGTTAGTCATTGGCAGTTTGATGAGAACAGGACTAAAAGGCTTGCTTCTTTGGCAAAGGGGTTTCAGGCTATTAGTTTAAGGGAGAGTAGTGGGGTTGAGTTGTGTGAGTGTAATCTTGGGGTTAAGGCTGAGCATGTGTTGGATCCTACGCTTTTGCTTTCAAAGGGGGAGTATGTTGGTTTGATTGAGGGTATGGAGCAGAGCGAGGGTAATATGATGTGTTATATTCTTGACAAGAGCGAGGAGAAGGAGAATTTTATTGCTCATATTGAGGAGAGAAAGGGTTTGAAGGCTTTTTCGGTTATGAAGGATGAGCAAGGGGTTTATCCTAGTGTGGAGAAGTGGTTGAGGGGTTTTTATGATGCGAAGTTTGTTGTGACGGATTCTTTTCATGGAATGGTGTTTTCGATTATTTTTGAGAAGCCGTTTTTTGTTATTCTCAACAAGGAGAGGGGTGCTTCTAGGTTCTTGAGCCTTTTGAATGCTTTGGGTTTGGAGGATAGGCTTGTTAAGGATTTTAGTTTGTTTGATTGGTCGTTGGTGGATTCTGAGGTGGATTATGAGGCTTTGAGGCGTCCTTTGCGTGCTTTGGTGGGAAAGAGTCAGGAGTTTTTGATTAGAAATCTTGAAAGGTTATAGCTAATGCAATTTTCGGTTGTTATTCCGTCTTATAATAAAAGAAATACTTTAAGGGAGTGTATTGAGAGTGTTCTTAATCAGTCTTATAGTGATTTTGAGCTTTTGATTGTTGATGATGGTAGCAGCGATGATAGTTTGGAGGTTGCAAGGGGTTTTAGTGATAAGAGGATTCGCGTGATTGAGAAGGAGAATGGTGGGGTTAGCTCGGCGAGGAATCTTGGTATTAAGTTGTCAAAGAATCCTTGGATTGCGTTTCTTGATGGTGATGATGTGTGGGAGAGGAATCATTTGCAGACTATTGTGGATTTGGCTAAGTGTGAGCCGTTGGCTATGGTGTTTTCTACTTCGTTTGAGAGGTTTTCTTCCAAGGAGTCTATTGTGGAGAAATTCCTTTCTTTTAAGAGGGAGTTTAATCATTATATTGTTGAGGATTTGTTTGAGTGTTGGTTGAGGAGAATGGGTGTAATTTGTTCTTCTTCAGCGGTTGTACACAAGTCTTGTTTTGCTAAGGTGGGTTTGTTTAATCAGGGGCTTGTTAGGGGTGAGGATACTGATTTATGGATAAGGCTTTTCAGGTGTTTTTCTATTGCAAGAACGGATGTTGTTACTGTGTTGTACAGGGTGGATTCGGTGGATGGTAATGCTTCTGTGAGAAAGAATTGTGTGAGAAAGTTTGAGGTGTTTTATTTTAAGCCTAATTGGTTTAAGTGGTCTTGGGAGTCAAGGTATTATTTCCACGTTATTTGGGGGCATTTGAAGATGTTTGTTGCTCGCAAGGAGTGGAGGAATCTTTTACTCTTGGTTTCTAGATATCATTTTGGGTTAGTTGTGATTCTATTTGAGCGACTTGCTCGTATTTTCCAAGGTCGTACCACATGATGTCTTTGTGTTCATAGGCTGTTATGGTTTGGGTTTTTGAGAGTGTGAGGTAATGGTCTGTGATTGAGAAGATGTCTTCTTCTGGCATGTGGTTTAAGAATTCTGGTCTTATGATATGTATTCCGCTAAAGGCGAGTTCTTGTGTGTTTTCGTCTTTGCGTGTGATTATTTCCTGGTTGGTTTGCAGGTTTCTCCAGCCACAGAGTTGTTTTGCTTGATTGAAGAGTAATTGTCTGCTGGTTGGTCGTTTGCTTACTGCTAGCAGGGCTAGGGATGTGCTGTTTTCTAATTGTGTGTGCAGGTCTGTTAGGTCTATATCGGAGATTATGTCTACGTTGTGTATGAGTATGTTGTGTTTTAGGGTGAAGTATTTTTTTGCTGCTTTGAGTCCTCCTCCTGTGTTGAGGAGTTGGTCTTCTTTGCTTAAATGGATTTCTACGGGATAGTGGTTTTGGTTTAGGTGGTTTTCTATTTTGTCGGCATAGTGGTGGGCATTGATGATGATGCGTTCTACTTTTGCTTTAATGAGTTTTTCTATGGTTCTGTCTAATAGGGTTTTGCCTGCTATTTCTACTAGGGCTTTTGGTTTGTCTTTAGTTAGGGGGTAGAGCCTTGTGCCAAGGCCTGCTGCAAATATCATCGCTTCCATATTCCAAGGGTTTTTATTCGGTTTTCTTTATTTCGTATTCTATGCGAACGTGGTAGATGGATTGTAGTTTTTGTTTTAGTAATTGTTTGATTTTGTCTATGTCTTTGAATGTTATGTCGGAGTTGGAGAATTGTTCGTCTGCTATTTGTGAGTTGATGATGTTATCTACTAGTTTTGAGATTTCGCTTTCGCTATGGTTTTTCAAAGAGCGTGAAGCTGCTTCTACTGCATCTACCATCATTACAACGGCGGTTTCTCTTGAGAATGGGCGTGGTCCGTTGTAGGTGAAGAGTGTGTGGTCGATTGGTTTGTCTGGATTTTCGGCTACATAACGGTTGTAGAAGTATTTTGTTTTGCTTGTTCCGTGGTGGGTGCGTATGAAGTCTATGATTGGTTCTGGTAGGTTGTGTTTGTGGGCTAGCTTGATTCCGTTTGTGACGTGTGAGATAATGGCTTGGGCTGATTCGTCATAGCTTAATTCGTTGTGTGGGTTGAAGCCTGTGTTTTGGTTTTCTATAAAGAACATTGGGTATCCGAGTTTGCCTATGTCGTGATGTAGGGCTCCGGCTCTTATAAGCATGGCATTGCCTCCGATTTCAAGTATCAGGTCTTCGGCTATGTTGGCTACTTGTATGCAGTGTTGGAATGTGCCTGGGGCTTTTACGGATAGTTCTCTGAGTATTTTGCTGTTGGTATTGGTGTATTCGATTATTGAATAGTCGCTTAATAGTCCAAATATTTTTTCTAACAGATGGATGAATGGTATGGCAAAGAGTATCATTATGGAGTTAAGGGCAAACATTAGTATTTTGTTTATTTCTATGGTAGTGATGTCTATGTTTTGCATTAGGTTGTTGGCTATGTATATGACTGAATAGGTGAGGAATAATAGGAGTGAGGTAAAAAGAAAGCTTGAGCGTTTGTGTGAGGATTCTATGGATACTATGGTTATGATTCCTGCTATTAGTTGATAGAATACGTATTCAAAGGAGTTGGGTACTGCAAAGCCTATGATGATGATTGATACGAGATAGACATAGAGTGAGGTTTTGGTGTCAAAGAAGGTTTTGATTATGATTGGTACTATGCAAACGGGTACTGCATATATGTATTTTGGTTCTATGTTGATAATGAATGCCATCACGCAGCTTATAAAGAGTACTACAAAGAGTATTAAAAGGACTTTTCTGTCGTTGTTTATGATGTCTGCTCGGTTGTGATTGATAAAGAGCATTAGGGCTAGGAGTGTGATTGTTACAAGGAGAAAGCGTCCTAAAAGGGTTGTGATTTCGGAGGATTTGCCTATGTCTTGTCCTTCGTAGGCTTGTTTGTAGGATTGTAGGACTTGATATTTTTCGGGTGTGATTTTCTCTCCTTTATTGATTATGGTTTCTCCTTCTATTACTAGGCCTTTGTTGTGGCTTATATTGTGGATTTGTTCTTCTAGGGCATTGTCTGTGAGTTGTTGGTTATAGAGTATGTTGGCTTGTAAAAGGTTTAGGTGTTCTTTGTTTTTGATGTATTGTGATAGTTGGTTTTGGGCTTGTAAGAGGTTTAGGAGTTCGTCTTGTTCGTATTCTGTTGCGTGGTTTTCTTCTGTTATGATAACGGGGTGGGTGTGGGAGTATTCGTGTTTTTGTAGTATGCCGATTTTATAGATTTTTGAGAGTTGTTGTTTGATGTTTTCTTTTTCTTTTTCGGTGTATTTGTCGGCTGTAATGATTTGTTCATAGACTTTTTCTTCTATGGTGTTGTCTTTGGTGTAGTAAAGGGAACGATTGTTTTCTATTTGTTTTTGGTCTTCTTTTAGTTCTTTTTCGGTTTTCTTTATTGGAAAGTCTATGGAGGATATTAAGGATTCGTGTTTCCATGTTGAGCCTTGGCTGAATTCGTATTTGAAGCCCGAGGTGTTGGGAAAGGCTAAAACGATTATTATGGAACTGATTAATACTTGTAGGGCTCTTTTTGTGATTAAAAGGGCTTTTTGTTGTTTGATTTTATTCATGGTCATTTTGTGGTTTTAGACGTTTGGTGAGGGCTGAGCAAAAGATAAAGTCGTTGAGTTCGGTGTTGTTACTGTTTAATACGTTGTGGTAGTTTCCTTTCCACCAAAGTTGTCCTTGGTTTATGAAATTTATGTTTTCTCCTATTTCCATTACGGAGTTCATATCGTGGGTGTTGATTACGGTTGTGATGTTGTATTCGTGTGTGATTTCTTTTATTAGTTGGTCTATTACGATTGAGGTTTGTGGGTCAAGGCCTGAGTTTGGTTCATCACAGAAGAGATATTTTGGTTGTGTGGCTATGGCTCTTGCTATGGCTACTCGCTTTTGCATTCCTCCACTTATTTCTGATGGGTATTGTTTGTTGATTCCTGATAGGTTTACTCTTTCTAAACAAAAGTCCACTCGCTTACGCATGGTTTTGTAGTCGGAGAGTTGAAACATTCTTATCGGGAACATTATGTTTTCTTCTATTGTCATGGAGTCGAAAAGGGCGCCTCCTTGAAAGAGCATGCCTATGTCTTTGCGTAGGAGCATTTTTTCTTTTTTGTTGAGATGGCGTAGTATTCTGTCGTCAAAGTGTATGTAGCCTTCGTCTGGTGTGTAGAGTGATACTAAACATTTCATTAATACGGTTTTTCCACTGCCACTCTTGCCTATGATTAGATTGCATTTGCCGTTTTCAAATTCTGTATTAATGTCGGAGAGTACTTTCTTTTCTCCAAAGTATTTTGATACATGCCCTACTTTTATCATATTGAGTTGTTTTACATAAATAGGTTTGTGATTATTAAATCGAATATCATTATGACTATACAGCTTTGTACTACGGATTTTGTGCTTTGTATTCCGACTTCTACTGAGCCTCCTTTGAGTGTGTAGCCCCTATATGACGCTATGGTGGAGATGATTATGGAGTAAACAAAGATTTTAACTATTGCAAAGATTAGGTCGATATTGTGATATTCAAGGCGTAAACCGTCTGTATAAGCTGCCATTGAGAGTGTGCCTATTGTCATTGCGCCAACTGCTCCTCCAAGTATGGAAACAAATATACTCATTATTATTAGTAATGGGAATGTTATCATACATGCTATTATTTTAGGTAAGATTAGGTAAGAGGCGGAGTGGACTCCCATTACTTCCAAGGCGTCGATTTGTTCGGATATTCTTTGTGTTCCAAGTTCTGATGAGATTTTTGAGGCGCATTTTCCTGCTAATATCAGGGCTATAATGGTTGGAGAGAATTCTAACATCATTGTTTTACGGGCAGAGAATCCATATATCCAATCGGGATAGATGGGGTTTTCAAGGTTGATGAGTAATTGTACGACTACGGCTACTCCTACAAAGACAGAAACTAGGAAAACTATTAGTATGGAGTCTAATCCGAGTGTTCGGATTTCAAAAAGGAGTTGGCGTTTGAATATATGCATGTTTTGTGGCCAACGAAAGACTTCTTTCATTAACAATAAATAGTTTCCAAAATCTTCTATGAGGTATCGCAGTTTTTTCACTTGCTTTCTTATTTTAGTTTTATCTCTATTTGATTTTCTTTGTTTAGACTTATCTTTATGTGTTTTTGTTCTTGACTTTCTCTGCTAAGTAATACGTCTGATAGTTTGTCTTCTATTTGACTTTGTATTGCTCTGCGTATTGGTCTTGCTCCGTAGTGTTGTTGGTCTATGCCTGATAGGATGTGTTCTTTTACGCTCTTGCTCACCTCCATAGTCATTTCAAGTGCTTTGATACGTTTTCTTAATTTATTAAGCTCTAATTCTACTATTTCTATTAGTTGCTCTGTTTTTAGTGAGTTGAAGTGTATCATTTCATCTATACGATTCAAGAATTCTGGTGCAAAGGTCTTGTTTAGGTCTTTGTCTATTATGCTTTGTTCGGTTGCTGTAAGGTTGCCTTTTACTGCATTGGTAGAAAAGCCTACGCCTGTACCAAATTCTTTTAGCTTACGACTTCCAACGTTAGAGGTCATTATGATGATTGTGTTCTTAAAGTCTATTTTTCTTCCTGCTGAATCGGTTAGTTGTCCTTCATCAAGTATTTGTAATAATAGGTTATATACGTCTTCGTGTGCTTTTTCTATTTCGTCAAATAAAACGATAGAGTATGGATGATGACGTACTTTTTCTGTTAGTTGTCCTGCTTGTTCATAGCCTACATAGCCTGGAGGTGAGCCTATAAGTTTTGATACGCTGTATTTCTCCATGTATTCGCTCATATCAATTCTTATAAAGTTGTCTTCTGAATCAAATAAGTATTTGGCCATTTCTTTTGCTAATAGGGTTTTTCCTACGCCTGTTGGCCCTACAAACATAAAAGAACTGATTGGCCTGTTTGGGTCTTTTAAGCCTACTCTTGCTCTTTTTATTGATTTTGATATTTTTTCTACGGCTTGGCTTTGACCTATGACGATTTGTTTTAGCTTGTCTTCCATTTCTATCAGCTTTTTAGTTTCGTCTTTGTTTACTTTTTCAACGCTGACTCCGCTGATAAGTGATATGGTTGTTGCTATGTCGTCTTCTGTTATTTCTACGGGACTTTCTCCAAGCTTGTTTTCCCATTCTTTTTTTACTTCTTCAAAGCGATGGTTTAATGCTTGAATTTGATTTAATATTTCTTGTCTTCGTTGAAATGCTTTTTGATTTGAAATTTCTCTTAGTTCTTGTCTTGCGTTTTCTATTTCTGCTTCTATTTTCGCAAGTTTTGGTGATGGTTTACAACTTTTGACATGTTTGCTTGCGCCTGTCTCGTCCATTACGTCTATGGCTTTGTCTGGTAGTTGTCTGTCTGTGATGTAGCGTTGTGTGAGTGTGACACAAGCTTCTATGGCTTTGTCTGTGTATTTTACTTTATGGTATTCTTCGTATTTGTGTTTTATGTTTTGTAGTATGTGTAGTGCTTCTGCTTCTGAGGTTGGTTCAATGTATATTTTTTGGAAACGTCTTTCTAATGCGCCGTCTGTTTCTATGTGTTTGCGATATTCTTCTAATGTTGTTGCTCCTATACATTGGATTTCGCCTCTTGCTAATGCTGGTTTAAAGATATTAGATGCGTCTAATCCTCCTTCTGAATTTCCTGCTCCTGCTATGGTGTGAATTTCATCTATGAAGAGTATGATATTACGATTGCGTTCTAATTCGGATATTAACCCTTTGATTCTTTCTTCGAATTGTCCTCTATATTTTGTACCTGCTACCATTAAGGCTAGGTCAAGGGTATAGATGATTTTATTTTGTAGGGTATAGGGTGCTAAATTGTTTGCTATGCGTATTGCAAGGCCTTCTGCTATACTGCTTTTACCAACTCCTGGTTCTCCTATTAGTATTGGATTATTTTTCTTTCTACGACTTAGGATTTGACAGATGCGTTCTATTTCTTTTTCTCTTCCTATGACAGGGTCTAATTGTCCTCTCTTGGCTGCTTCTGTTAGGTTTTTTCCAAAGTTGTTAAGAAATGGTGTTTCGCTTTTTTCGTTTACAATATCTATTTCTTCTTGTTTATTGTTAGGCATAGCGGTGTTTAGTATGTTTTGTAGTATTGGTGCTTCGCCTTCTAATAAATCGCCTGCATGTTCTTCTAATTGATTAAAGAAGGTTTTTACATCTTTAACTGATGCTATTTGTATTTTTATTTGAGTGTCGTTTGAGTTGTTGTTTAACAGGTTGTTTATGTCGCTAGATGTGATATTGTGTTTTTTTAGTATTTCAGCTGTGCGATTGCCTGTTTTGAAAAAGATACCTGAAAGTATGTGTAGTGTGCCAACTGTTTTTGAGTTGTTTTTCATTGCTGAAATATTGGCTGCTTTTATTACCATATCACATTCTTCTGAAAAGGCTATGTCGGCTGGTTCTGAATAAACATTTTCATCTATTGTGTATGGTAAAAGACTTTGTTTAAGGTCTTGTTTCAAGGCTGATACGTCTTGACAACATTCTTCTATTAGTTCTACTGCTTTGCATTGATTGTAGTGTAGCATAGCTAAAACAAGGTGTTCTGTTTCTATGTTTTGACATCTTGTTCTAATGGCTTCTTGCCTTGATTCTTCTATTATTTTCTTTGCGTTTGTTGTAAATTTTCGTTGCATATTAGTATTTGTTGTTTTTGTTTATGATATCAATGGTATTAAATTTGATATTATCAGTTTAACACTCATTGCTAATAGTATGACTCCAAAAAACTTTCTAAGAATATAAATTCCTCCTTTACCGAGTATTTTTTCTACCCACTGTACTTTTGATATAACAAACCATACAAATAGCATATTTAAGGCAATTGCTATTATTATGTTAATTGTTTCGCATTCTGCTCTTAAGGACAATACTGTTGTCATAGCACCAGCGCCTGCTATAAGAGGAAATACCAATGGCACTATTGTAGAGTTTTCTGTTGGTCCATCGTTTTTAAATAGTTCTACATTAAATGTCATTTCTATTGCAATAGCAATAAGAATGATTGCACCGGCTATGGCAAAGGAGTGTACATCAACGTGAAAGAATTTCAAAAGTGCTTCTCCTACAAAAAGGAAAACAAGCATTAAAAGAAAGGATATTAGAGCTGCTTTACCTGCTTGTATCTTTTTAGATTTGCTTCTTAAATCTATAATAACAGGTACAGAACCTGTAATATCTATTACTGCAAATAACACCATAAAGGCAGTTAATATTTCTGTGAAGTTTATTCCCATAATTCTTTTTGTTTTTATTGCATAAATACGAATTCTACTATATTTGCTCCCATTTTAAGAGCTTTCATTCTGTTTTCATAAGAGTCATTGTGTACTGCTTGATCTTCCCAGCCATCTCCTAAATCACATTCATAAGAGTAAAAGCATATCAATCTATTTTCATAAAACAATCCAAGTCCTTGAGGAGTTTTGTTGTCATGTTCGTGAACTTTTGGCAATCCATTTGGAAAGCTGTAAGTTTGATGATAGATTGGGTGAGTGTAGGGGAGTTCTACCCATTCCAAATCTGGAAACACCTTTAACATTTCTTGTCTAATGTATTGGTCCATACCATAATTATCATCTATATGTAAAAAGCCTCCACCTATAAGATAATTTCTTAGGTTTTCTCTTTCTTGTAAGCTAAATACAACATTGCCATGTCCTGTCATGTGTAGGATTGGATATAGAAAAATCTCACTGCTACCAACCTCTACAGTAGGATAGTTTTCCGATAGATTTGTTTTAAGGTTTTCGTTACAAAACTTAATTAGATTTGTTAATGAAGAAGGGTTAGCATACCAATCTCCACCGCCATTATATTTCAAAAGAGCTATGCTTGTTTGAGCTGTGGCTGTGATAAATAAGAATATGTTTATTATTATGTATGCTAATATTTTGTTCTTCATACTACATATTTACAAAATGTATGCTTTGTAATGCAAAAAGCGCTGCTGTCTCTGTTCTTAAACGACTTTCTCCTAATGTTATTGTTTTAAATCCATTTGCTAATGCTAATTCTACCTCTTTTTCAGAAAAGTCGCCCTCAGGACCTATTAATATCAAGACATCCTCCTTTGCATTATAATCTGCCTTTATGCTTGTTCTGCCTTCAGGTTTGCAATATGCGATATATCTTTTAGTTTCTTTAGAGCTTTCAATTAATTGATTCAAATTAGTCTCTACCTCTAATTCCGGCATATATGCTTTAAGCGATTGTTTAAGAGCGGCAACCATTATCTTTTCAAGGCGTTCTCTTTTAACATTTGTTCTTTCGCTATGTTCACTTACAAAGAAACTTATCTTGTCAATTCCCATTTCAACCGCCTTTTCTACAAACCACTCTATGCGATTCATATTTTTTGTAGGAGCAACGGCTAAGTGAATTTGAAAATCCCTTTTTCCATAATCATCTTGCATCTTTGTAACCACAAAACTACAAGCCTTAGGCATTGCATCTGTTATCTCTGCAAAAACAAATCTGCCTTTCCCATTGGTAAGGCAGATTGTATCTTTTTCTTTTAGTCTTAATACTTTTACACAATGAGAACTTTCTTCCTTATCCAAAGAATAGAATTCTCCTTCTTCAAGTTCTAAATCCGGTGTATAGAATAAGTGCATAACATTTTTTTAGATATTAAAGAGAATATGCAATTCCTAATTCTATTACAGTGCTTATTGTAGGGTCGTTAGATATAGTAGTTTCTTTTGTAGTAAAAGAGTCATCTAGTAATATTCCTGAATAATAATCTGTATATCCGAATTCATATTGAGCACCAAAGCTTCCTCTGAAACGTAAGTTTGATGTTAATTCTGTCATAAAACCAATTAAAAATCTCGCTGTTGGAACAAAGTGAGAAACCTTTACAGAGTTTGCAGGGTCTTTTTGAACGTAAACATATCCTTGACCTTTTGCAAAATCTTTTTGTCCTAACATCATATTACAACCTAATGCCAATTCAAAGAAGAAACTTGATGTTGGACGAGTTGTAACATACATAACAGCGCTTGCCATCAATGGAACTTCTGCATAAGACTTGTATTCTCCGAAATCAATATCTTCTGTAGCTCCAACAGGTAAATGCTTGATTGATAAACCTGGATAGTATAAAACTCCCGAATAAACTCCCCAACCAAGAGAAACTTGATTGTGTTTGTTATAAGGTCTGATACGATTTTGATAACCAACGTTAAAACCTATGCTATAAGGATTTGTTATACTTTGAGATGTGGTAGTTTGGTTAGAAGAAACGTGAAATGTCATTAAATGTTCTGGGAAATTTCTATGCCATTTACCTGTTCTCCAATCTCCTCCTTGTTGTGCAAATCCACTGATTGATAACAATATAATTAATGCAAAAAAGATAGTTGTTTTTTTCATATTCCTTTAATAAGTATTAGTTTAATAATTAAATTGAAAGTCCAAAATTACAAATAAATATAATATAGGCAAAGTTTTTTACGTTTTTTTGAACTATTCATATTAAGAATTGTTTTATTTTTGCAGAAGAATAAGTCTTTGAATTAAAAAAATAAAACAAAGAAAAAGCAAAATAAAACAAAGAAAAAACAAAATAAAACAAAGAAAAATTTCAAAAAAACAAAGAAAAATGAATACAAGAGTAACAGAATTATTTTCGATAGACTTTCCTATAATATCAGGAGGAATGGTATGGTGTAGTGGTTGGGAATTAGCTGCAGCAGTTAGTAATCAAGGAGGATTAGGATTGCTTGGAGCAGGTTCAATGACACCTGATGTTTTGGTAGAACATATAAGAAAAACTAAACAAGCTACAAACAAGCCTTTTGGAGTTAATATTCCACTTATGAATCCAAATAGCGCAACACATATAGAAAAGGTAATAGAGGAAAAAGTCCCTGTGGTATTTACCTCTGCAGGAAACCCAGCTCTATATACTCAAAGACTAAAAGACAATGGAATAAAAGTCGTTCATGTAGTAGCTAACGAAAAATTTGCATTGAAAGCAGAATCAGCAGGTTGCGATGCAATAGTTGCAGAAGGATTTGAAGCAGGAGGACACAACGGTAAAGAAGAAACTTCAACCCTTGTTTTAGTTCAACAAATAGTAAAAGCAGTAAACATTCCAGTAATAGCAGCAGGAGGAATCGTAACAGGCGAACAAGTCTTTGCAATGTTATCACTTGGAGCTGAAGGGGTACAAATTGGTTCAGCTTTTGCGGTAAGTAAAGAATCCTCTGCACATGAAAACTTTAAACAAGCCGTAATCAACTCTAAAGAAGGCGACACAATGTTATTCTTCAGAAAACTTTCTCCAACAAGACTATTAAAAGGAGGTTTCTTTACACAAGTAGCAGAAGCAGAAGCCTCAGGAGCAAGCAAAGAAGAATTATTAGCATTGATAGGAACAGGAAGAAGCAGAATAGGAATGTTTGAAGGAGATTTAGAAGAAGGCGAATTGGAAATAGGACAAGTAGCAAGCCTTTTGAACTCACCTAAAACCGTTGCAGAAATCTTTGACGACATAAAATCAGGATATGCCTCTGCACGCAACAGAATGTTAAATCTATAACAACATACAATGAAACGCCCTGATTATTTATTTGAAACAAGTTGGGAGGTATGCAACAAAGTAGGTGGCATACATACAGTTGTTTCCACAAAAGTCAAAAGCCTATCCGAAAAAATAGAAGAAGAATACATACTCATAGGACCTGATATCTGCAAAGACAAAAGCGACAATCAAGAATTTATAGAAGACAACACACTCTTCAAACAATGGAAAAGCTATGCAGAATCAAAAGGCATAAGAATTAGAATAGGCAGATGGAAAATAATAGGGCAACCCATTGTAATATTAGTTGATTTCACACCATACTTTTCGCAAAAAGACGCTATCTTTTCTGACTTTTGGCAAGAATATGGTTTAGATTCTATCACAGGAGGTTGGGATTACATAGAGCCTTGCCTTTTTGGATACGCAGCGGCAAAAGTAATAGAAAACTTTTACGAATACTATGTAGAATCTCATGACAATATAGTAGCCCAATTCCACGAATGGATGACAGGAAGTGGAGTTTTATATCTTAAAAAGCACTGTCCTCAAATAGCGACAACCTTTACAACACACGCAAGTGTATTAGGAAGATGTTTAGCGGGCAACGAAGAACCATTATATAGTAATCTACATAACTACGATAGTGAAAACATTGCCAATCATTTCAACATAAGGGCAAAATACTCAATGGAAAAGCTCTCTGCATTAAACGCAGATGCCTTTACCACAGTTAGCGAAATCACAAATAAAGAATGTTTACAATTCTTTAAGAAATCAGCCGATGTAATTACTCCAAACGGATTTGAGAACGACTTTGTAGCTAAAGACGAAGAATATAAAAGAATATCAAAACTTTCAAGAGAGAAGATACTTTCCCTTGTTAGAGAAGAAAGTCAAGTGGAGATTTCCGATGATGCCTTTTTGATAATAAATTCAGGACGCTACGAATTTAAGAACAAAGGAATCGATATATTTATAAAAACCTTAGGCGAGTTAAATCAAAGCAATATAGAAAGAGAAATAGTAGGCGTAATAGCCGTTCCGGCCTATATTGAGGACAAAGAAAAAGACGCTATATACAATGCAACAAAGGAAAGCAACTTACAAAACCTTGCAACAGACAAAGTAAAGATTCTTTTTATTCCATCATATTTAAACGGAAACGATGGTAAAGTAAATCTCTCTTACTTTGATTTTCTTTGTGGTTTTGACCTATCTATTTTCCCATCTTACTACGAACCTTGGGGCTATACACCAATGGAAAGTTTAGCCTTTGGAGTTCCAAGCATAACAACAAGTTTAGCGGGATTTGGACTTTGGATGAAAGAAAACAACTATGAATTAGGAAAAGCCCTTACAATAGTTGAACGAAACGACAATAACACACAAGAATGTCTAACAACTATAAAAGACACTATTCTTTCTTTCCTGAAAACACCTTTAAAAGAATTAAAGGAAATAAAAGCCAAAGCACAACAACTTTCAAGAGAAGTAGTGTGGGATAAACTAATAGACAATTACTTAAAAGCCTACGACATAGCCTTGAACAAAAGCGAGGAAAGAAAAGAAAGCTACAATCGCAAACAAGCCTATTCAAAAAAAATATCTCAAGAAAAAGCATGGGGAGAAGAAGTAGTTTGGAAAAAGATATTCATTAAGCAAAAGCTACCAACAAAATTAGACTTTCTTCAAACCTTAAGTAAAAATCTTTGGTGGACTTGGAACAACGAAGCCTATGAAATCTTTGAATACATAGACAAAGAACGGTTTTTGAAATTTGAACGCTCACCAATTCATCTTTTAGAATCGCTTTCGCAAGAAGAAATCAATACATTGCTAAACGATAACCACTTTATAGAAAAGTTAAACAAGATAGAAGCATTGTTCAATTCCTATATGGAAAAGAAAAATGAGCAAGAAGGAGAAATGATTGCTTATTTAAGTATGGAATTTGGCTTGCATGACACCTTGAAAATATTTAGTGGAGGTTTAGGAATGCTTGCAGGAGATTATCTAAAACAAGCAAGCGATTCCAATAAAAATATGATAGGCATTGGATTGCTTTATCGCAACGGATATTTCACGCAACAAATAACAAAAGAGGGTTATCAAATCTCTGCTCAATATCCTCAAAAGTTTACTCATTTACCATTACAAGCCGAAAAAGACGAAAACGGACTTTGGAGAAAGATTACAATAGCCTTACCAGGAAGAAGCTTATATGCAAAAATATGGCGATGCGATGTTGGTAGAGTGCCTTTGTATTTATTAGATACCGACATTGAAGAAAACAATGCAGAAGACAGACTAATCAGCAATCAATTATATGGAGGTGATTGGGAGAATCGTTTGAAACAAGAAATCCTTTTAGGAATAGGAGGTGTGAGATTGGTAGAAGAATTGCAACTACCCGTAGTCTTATACCATAATAACGAAGGACATTCAGCCTTTTCATCACTTGAAAGAATGCGTAACTATATTCAAAAATCAGCATTCACTTTCAAGCAAGCACAAGAAATAGTAAGAAGTAGCACACTTTTCACAACTCACACGCCAGTTCCAGCAGGTCATGATGTATTTTCAGAAGACCTAATGAGAACATATTTAGGACGTTTTGCCGATTATCTACATTTAAGTTGGGAAGAATTCTATACACTTGGTAAAGAATCAAAAGACGACAAAGCAAAATTCTCAATGAGTGTTTTAGCTATGAATTTCTCTCAACAAGTAAACGGAGTAAGTCGCATACATGCAAGAGTAAGCAGAGAGATGTTTGCATATCTTTACAAAGGATATTTCCCAAGTGAATTGCATATTGATTATGTAACAAATGGAGTACATCATTCAACTTGGACATCTAAATCTTGGTTAGAACTTTATAAAAAGACTTTTTCGGAAAACTATCTTTTAGACCAATCAAACGTTGAATATTGGAAGAGGATTTATGAGGTAGAAGACAAAGAAATATGGCAAACACACCATAACGAAAAACTCACTCTTTTAAACTTCATTAAAAAACGTTTAAAAAGCGATTACTCAAAAAGAGGAGAAAAGCCACAACTTTATTTCCAAACAATAAACGAACTATCAGACAACAAGTTAATAGTAGGCTTTGCAAGACGTTTTGCAACTTACAAAAGAGCAAACCTATTGTTTAGCGACATAGAACGCTTAAAGAAAATCGTAAACTCAGGAGTAGTCTTTATCTTTGCAGGCAAAGCACATCCACAAGACGGAGCGGGGCAAAGTCTTATCAAACGCATTATAGAAATTTCCAAGATGCAAGACTTTATTGGCAAGATAATATTCTTGGAAAACTATGATATGTATTTAGCAAAACACTTAATAAGAGGAGTTGATTTGTGGTTGAATACACCAACAAGACCTTTGGAAGCATCGGGAACAAGTGGAGAGAAAGCCGTTATGAATGGCGTTGTAAACTTTTCTGTTTTAGATGGTTGGTGGGCAGAGGGCTATGTTGATAAAGCAGGTTGGGCTTTAGCAGAAGAAAAAAGTCATGAAGAAGATGAATATCAAAATGCAGTAGATGCAGAAATGATTTACGACATATTTGAAAACGACATAATACCTTCCTATAACTACATCGACCAAAGAGGAATAAGAGTGAAATGGGTAGAGAAAATCAAACACACAATAGCACTCATTGCACCACGTTTCACTATGAAAAGACAATTAGACGACTATTATGATAAGTTTTATAACAATATGTTTGAGCGTTATAATAAATTTATCAAAGACAATGCCTTATTAGCAAAAGAATATACCGATTGGAAAGAGAAGATGTGTCGTTTATGGAACTCTATTGAATTGATAGATGTAATAACTCCTGATATCAAAAACACAGAATTTGAATTGAATCAATCCTTTTCAGCAAAGATTATTTTAAATCCAAAAGATATTAAAGCCGAACACATAGGCATAGAAATGATTATTGCAGACAAGGAAAACAATCAAATCAAGGACTACACCTTAATTGCACCTTTTGAATTGATTGAATCCTCTAATCATAGGGCTGTTTATCAAATCAATATAAAGACAACAAGGGCAGGGGTACACAACTTTGCATTTCGACTCTTTGCAAAACACCCTTTAATGCAACATAGAATGGAGCTTCCTTTAATAAAATGGATATAAACAAAATAGAAAAAACGAGAAATCTTAGTTATTTCTCGTTTTCTTTTTTAAAGATATGAGGGTTTTCCTCCTTAAACTTTTCTTGATATTTCTTAATGTTTCTTAAAGTATATTTCGGTATCACAAGCTTTGTAAGAATGCGATATACAAGATAGAATACAATTAAGAATATTATTAAATTTATCATAGCCTATTCACATAAAACAAATAAATCATCTCTTGGATTAAGAAAAAGTATTGGAATGTCTTTCAATTCTTTAAGCGTCTTAACCTCTTCCAATCCTTTAAGCTTATCAAAGAAACTTTTATCCTTTGTAGTTTGACAAATCACCACTCCATAATCATTGCTTTCTGCATATCTAAGAGCTTGAACATCTAAAAGAGTTTTATTGTCTTGACTCTTGTGATTTGAAGGTATGATATCAAATTGTCCAAGCATCTTTCTTGCAAAAGCAAGGTTTAAATTAAGTTGTTTTTGATATAAACTATCTTTGTAAACCCTATTATAAAGGGTAATTTCACTTTCAAAGAATCTTGCAAAATAAGAAGCCCATAAAGTCTTTTCCTTACTTTCTCTTGCATTATTCAAAGGCAATAATACCTTTTCGTAACTTGTTTTACAACTTTCTTGATTGCAAATTAGATATGCAGTACGAGAGCCTTCCATATTCTTAAGAAGGGTAATAGGGTTGTCTGCCTTGCTTTTGTCTTTTTCATTAGGATTGCAAGAGCTTACCAAAACAACTGCATTTAAGACTTGTCCTAATTTAGAGATTATTTCCTTAGTGTCGCCCTTTAAGGAAATATATGAATGCATTTGAGTATCAGGAAGATTAGAATTTAACTCTTTTAGCTTTTCTTCCGCTTGTTCTACAGTGATATTTGTAAACAAAGGGTCATAAATATGAATAAGAATAAGGCCTTTATTTAATATTTTAGCCATTTGCAAAGAATGTTCTATGCAAGTTGAAGTCTTATCCAAATTATTAAGATAAGCTATAACGAATTGGTCTTTCTTCTCTTTTTGTTGATTCATATTTAGTATCTATATTGATTGCGTTGTCTTTTCCAAATCCAAAGTAATATCAATCCCGCAATAGCTCCTCCCAAGTGTGCAAAGTGTGCAACTCCGTCAGAGGTTGTTCCTATTCCGTTTAACAACTCTATAGCCATATAACCTATAACAAACCACTTTGTTTTTAAAGGAATAAAGAAATAAAGATAAATAGTTGAATTAGGGAACATTGCACCAAAGGCAGCCAATAATCCAAAGACAACACCCGATGCTCCAATAGTGTTTATAGTATTAAGAAACTCATTTATAGGTATTACTTGCGAACCTATATCTACTCCTGTATATATTCCAGATATTATATCCGAATACATAAAATAGTAAGTTATTTGTTGCACCAAAGCAGCTCCAAGACAGCTCACAAGACAAAAAATAAGAAATCTTTTTGTTCCCCAAATATTCTCTAAAGTGTAACCAAACATCCAAATAGCGAACAAGTTAAAGAATAGATGTGAGAAATTTGCATGGAAAAATGCGTATGTAATATATTGCCAAAAATAATGATGCTCCGAAGCAAAGATATGCAATCCAAATATATCAGTCAAATCAATTCCCCTCATCTCAAAAACCATTGTAGCCAAATAAGCTATAAGGTTAATTATTAAGAGGTTTTTGCACACAGGTGGCAATATATTAAACTTTGGTGGCGAGTATTGTTGATACATAATCCTTTTATTGTTTTAAATTCGTTTTATATAAACTTGTTTTCTATATCTTGTATTGTGAGTTTGTAAATAATTTTTTGCCCATCAGCCGTTGTTTGACAGTTCGCAAGGCAATAAAGTTGAGAAAGAATTGTCTGCATTTGATAGTCCGAAAGCCTTTCTCCATATTTTATGCTTAATTTCTTTGATAATCTCAATGCCTTATCCTCTTTCTTCTCATTCATTATTTCGTCCATATTAGGCGTTAAAATCAACTCTTCAACAAAATCCAAACACTCTTCTATGGTTTGAGAAAAAGGTTTTGACAACAAAACAAAGCTTTCTTCCCCTTTATCATATTCCAATTCTATTCCATATTGCAATAAAACGCTTGAAAATTCCTGCACCTGACAATTAACCTGTGGAGAGAAATTATGAGGAAAAGGAGTGAGCAAACGTTGAGATTCCACAATATTTTTATCCTCTTGCATCAATTTTTCAAATATAATTCTTTCCGAAGCCTTGGTTTGATCCACAAAAGTAAAAGAATCCTTTGATTGACTTACGATATACTTATTTGCAAACTGAAAAACTATTGTTTTGTTTTGAATATTCGTTTCATTCAAGTCTAAAGGCATAGAGATTTGTTCAACATCTGCATAACTTTTCACTTCAACACTTTGTTGTGATATAGAGCTTTTTACATCAAAAGGATTAAAGCTTGAATTGAAACTTATTGAAGGTTGAGCAGGTATTGCAGTATTCTTGTTGATAACAGGAAATTCTATTGTTTTAACCGAAAAATCCAATTCCGTAGCAAGCGAATATTGACCTATACTTTTCTTTGTTGCCGCATTCAAAACAGCATATATCACCTTATCATCAAGAAATTTAATCTCCGTTTTAGTAGGATGTATGTTTACATCTATGTTTTTAGGCTCTACCTCTAATTGAATAAAGAATATTGGATAGGTTTTATCTTGAATAATATTAGAATAAGCCCTTTCAATTGCGTTTGCAAAGTAGTTATTCTTCATAAACCTGCCATTAACAAAGAAATATTGCTGATTTTTAGTCTTTCTGCAAAGCTCAGCCTTACAAACAAACCCTTGAATCTTTACAATATCAACATTCTCCTCAATAGGCAAAAGTTTTTCTTTAAGATTTGAACCGAAAATATCTGTAATTCTGCGTTTAAAACTAGAAGCATCTAAACGATATTGCAGTTGTTCATTGTTGTAAAGCACAAAAGAAACATTAGTATTTACCAAACACACTCTTATAAACTCCTCGTTTATATGTCCAAACTCTACACTATCGCTTTTCAAGAAATTTCTTCTTGCAGGGGTATTAAAAAAGATATTCTTTACAAAGATGTTTGTCCCCTTTGGACAAGAGATTTCCGAAACCTCTTTAATGATTCCCCCCTCTATGATAACCCTTGTTCCAAGTTCATCTTCCTCTCTTCTTGTTTGCAATTCTATTTGAGCAATAGAGGCAATAGAGGACAAAGCCTCACCTCTAAATCCCATTGTTGTGAGATTCAAAAGGTCATCACTCGTTCTTATTTTGCTTGTTGCATGAGGCAAGAAACACTTTTGCGCATCCTCTCTTGACATTCCGCAACCGTTATCCTTAACCTGAACAAGCGTTCTTCCCGCATCTTTAACTATAAGAAGAATCTCATCTGCTCCCGAGTCTATTGCATTTTCAAGCAATTCCTTAACTAGGGAAGCAGGTCTATTAACAACCTCTCCAGCTGCTATTTGATTGGCAACAACACTATCTAAAACCTCTATTGCCATTTTTCAACTACCATCAAAAGAACGTATAACAAAATTGTGATTATGCATGCTATCAAAAGCACTCTAAACAAAGAAGCAGGCTTACCAATTTTTGCCTCTTTTTTCTCTTTCATTGCACTCCTAAAATCAATTCTTCGCTTATATGATTCTCCCTCTATTTCACCATATTTAGCCTTTAATTGTTCAAGTTGTTCTTTATCCGGATTGTAGAATCTCGGTTTATATTCAAATCTGCGTGGTTTTCTTGTTTCAAATAAAGCCATTGTTTTAACATTTATTAAACTGCAAAGTTATACAATCTTATTCAAAACTCAAAATTCTTTGTTTTATGCTATTTTTTCTTTGTTTTATTTTGTTTTTTCTTTGTTTTATTTTTTTAATTCAAAGAATTATTTTTACCTTTGTAGCATCTATTAAAAATATTATGCAAATTACAATAAGCAT